>Ga0082212_10004510_pt1 | contig 19290 bp, 17 predicted proteins | sample TergutNt197P3_FD_71548 | JGI IMG/M metagenome (GOLD analysis project Ga0082212, IMG submission 71548) | Neocapritermes taracua P3 segment gut microbial communities from Petit-Saut dam, French Guiana - Nt197 P3 | ecosystem: Host-associated > Arthropoda: Insects > Digestive system > Gut ... | reverse complement strand
CAAACTATGTCATAATGGAGCGATCCGGCGGCGCGACGATCATTGCGGATCACGGCGTGGATCTGTCGGATCAGGATATCGACTCGACGCTTAAGGCCATGTGCGCGCATACGGACAAGGGCGACAGCCTGATTTTTTCCGGCGATGTATCCAATGCCCCCGACCCCTGTGTCTACAGCCGCTTCATGGAAGTCATGAACCATTTCGGTATAAAAGCCTTTGTTGACGCAAGCGGGCCCGCGCTTGAAAAGGCGCTTGAAGCCGCGCCATTTCTCATAAAGCCAAACCGTGACGAACTTGCGGAAGTGACGGGTATAGAGATAGAAAGCGAGACGGACGCGCTGCGTGCGATACGGGCCCTCGACCGCTACGGCATTCAAAACATAGCCCTTTCGCTCGGCGGGGAAGGCTCCATCGTCAAATTTGGCGACGACCACGTCCTGCGCGCCATACCGCCTGATGTGACTGTGCGAAACCAGGCCGGATGCGGCGACGCGTTTCTGGCCGGCCTTGCCCTGGGCTTTGTACGGGACTGGGAATCAGAACAGACGCTCAGGCTCGCTACCGCGGTCTCCGCCGCAGCCGCAGCCTCGCCGTTCACCGTAGGCTTCGACACAGAATACGCGGACGCACTGCTGGAGCAGGTACAAATCACAGCGCTGTAAAGCCGCGATAGAGTATGAAACAGTTGCATGACCGGTATTGATTGAGAAGATAAAAATGGAAAGTAAAAAAGACATATATTATGGGGTTTTGTCGCCGGAGATACAATATCTGTGCAAGGCGGATGGGCGTCTGGCGGTGATAATCGACCATTATGGGGATTTGGAGTACGGGATACATGCCGATCATTTTCGGGTTTTTGTCGATAATATTATCGGGCAGATGCTTTCGAACAAGGTCGCAGAAATAATCGCCGGGCGTATGGAGGAGCTATGCGGCGGCGATATATCCTGCTCAAGGATACTTGCTTTGGACTTTGAGAAGATCCGAGCTATCGGGCTGTCGCGTTCAAAGACAGAGTACATTTTGGGATTTGCGGAGTTTATAAACGATAACCCCGGGTTTTTTCAGGAGCTTGGGCAGCTGCCGGAAGCCGAGGTATTGTCACGGTTGACAAGTATTCGTGGTATCGGAAACTGGACTGCAAAGATGTATTTGATTTTCTCGCTGAACAAGCTGGACGTATTGCCATATGAGGACGGGGCTTTCCTGCAGGTGTATAAATGGCTTTATAAAACAGAAGAGGTATCAGCGAAATCGATAATCAAGCGATGCAAGCCATGGTCGCCATATTCTTCGCTTGCGGCCAGATACTTATACTGCGCTTTGGATAATAATCTGATGGGGGACGAGGCGTTGAATGTGATGTTGGAAAGGAAGGGGAGGTAGAAATGGCATTGTCATATATGGAATTGCGGGAGGAGATGTGTGTGTCCGCTGCCCAGATGTGGGAGCGCCGCCTGACGAACGCGGCCGGCGGCAACTTTGCCGTACTCGCGGAGGAGGGCCGCATCCTTATCACGCCTTCGAAAATGTCTGAACGGAGGCACTGCCGCATCGAGCCTAAGGACATCCTGCTGATAGATTATGACAAGAATATCCTTGAGGGCGAGGGCGAACTGTCGCGCGAGGGCGACATGCACCTCTACCTGCTGTCCAAATTCGAGAATATCGGCGCGTCCTTCCACGCGCATCCGTTTTATTCCATGGCTTTCGTCTCTGCGGGCCGGCCCATACCCAGCGGCACGGAGGCGACGATGGGGCGCGGGGACGTCGGGTGCATCCCGTGGACCAAGGCCTATACGCCGGAGCTCGCGGACGAAGTGGCGAAATACTATGAGGAGCGCAGGGAGCTCGCGAACAGGAAGCCGATGGGCGTCATCCTGCCGCTGCACGGCGTCGTCGTCACGGGGCCGGATGTCTACGGGGCGTACAGCATGCTGGAGCGCGTAGAGTGCGACGCGTTCTGTGCCCTGATGCGGGGCTTCACGGAAGTGGGGCAGCCATGACGCGCTGCCTCGCGTTTGACCTTGGCGCCTCGGGCGGGAAGTTCATCGTCGGCGGGTTTGACGGAAAGTCGCTTGAGGCCTGCGAGGCGCACCGGTTCGAAAACTCAATGGTCGGGATTGGCCCTTCGCTGTACTGGGACTACAGGATGATATGGGGGCAGTACCTTGAGGGAATAAGGAAAGCGCTTGCCAGGTTCCCCGGCCTCTCGTCCGTGGCGGCCGACAGCTTTTGCAACGATTTCCTGCTGGTCAACGCTGACGGCGACCCTCTGGGGCCGATGCATGCGTACAGGGACCCGCGGATGCGGAAGAACGAGGACGCCATCTACGGCATCATGTCAAGGCGGGAGCTTTACAGTATAAGCGGGAACCAGATCGCGCCTTTCAGCACGCTGATGCAGCTTGCGGCGATGCGGCTTGAAGGGCGGGGCGGGCTGATCGATGACGCGGACTCGCTTCTTTTCCTGCCCGATCTTTTGACATACTATTTGACAGGCGCCCGCCATGCGGAACGCTCGATAGCTTCCGTGACGCAGATGTACGACCATGGCGCGAAAGGCTGGTCCGGCGAGGCACTCGGGCGTTTCGGGATAGAGCGCCGGGTTTTTGCGCCTTTCATTGACGCGGGGAGCATAGCGGGGATGGCCGCCGCGGGTATCCAAAGCAGCATAGGCGCGGCTCGCCCCCTGCGCGTATGCGCCGTGGCGCAGCACGATACCGCTTCGGCTTTCGCGGCGTCGCTGGCGGACGGGGATACCCTCGTAGTGAGCAGCGGGACGTGGATGCTCGTCGGCTGCGAGGTCGAGGCGCCTGTCATCACGGACTATGGGTTCCGCTACAATATTGCGAACGAGGGCGGGCTGGACGGGCATCACAGGCTGATCAAGAATCTCATGGGCAACTGGATATTGCAGGAGATACGGCGTGAATCCCCTGGCGGAAGCGCGGAGTGGGACTATGGCGCGCTGGCCGCGGCCGCCGGGCGACTGCCGCCTTACAGGTGGCTTTTCGATGTGGACCTGCCGTGCTTTTACGAGCCTGGCGGGATGCGGGAAAAAGTCAGGTCCGTATGCATGCAGGCGTATGGCTCGGCGCCGGAAACGCCGGCGGAGTTCATGGCTTCCGTCTGCGCAAGCCTTGCCTTCAAGACAAGGTGGGCCATGGAAAAGCTCGAGGCGCTGACGGGGCTCAGGTTTTCGCGGATCAATATCATTGGCGGCGGGAGCCGCGATCTTTACACGGCGCGGCTGGTCGCGGACGCGTGCGGGCTTCCCGTGTTTTGTGGCCCGGCCGAAGCGTCCGCCCTGGGCAACATCCTGTACCAGCTGATAGCGTCCGGCGAGCTTTCGGACATTGGCGAGGGACGCGAGATTGTCGAAAAGGGCACGCTTTTCACGCATGTAGAACCGGGAGCCAGTGGCAGTGCCGACAGCGCCGACGAAGCTTACGCGCGTTTCATTGATGCCTTCGGGCTGTGAACCGCGCGGCGCGGGCGGAGCCGGGGAATTGTTGGCCGATTTGAATTGCGGTTCGCGGGAATGTGTGATAGATTTAGCGGTGTCGTTCGCTATTGTTCCGGCTATTTGATGCTTTGCTGCCGGGGCAATAAGTTTATTAGCGTTTTGTTTTGCTTGGGCGTTCCTGCAGTACATGCCCGGAGGAGGAAACTATTATGAAAGTTGGATTCTGTACCATGAATTACGCGGCGAAGCCGCTTGATGAAGTCGTGAGGATCGCGGCCGAAGCGGGCTATGAAGCGGTCGAGATCCCTGCCTTTTTGGACAATGGGCAGGTCGATCTCGAAGAGCTTTTGGCAGGGGGGGCAAAGGGCGTCAAGGAACTCGTCGAAGGCCACGGGCTGTCCATCTCCGCGATCAGCAACCATGCCGATACCATGGCGATCCTGGGGGGCGGCGCGGACGTCGCGCATATCGCGCCGGGCACGCCTGACGAGCAGCACGAATGGGCGGCGAACCGCCTCGTCATGACCGCGCAGCTCGCGAACGCGCTCGAGGTTCCCGTGGTAATTTCTTTTACCGGCATCGGGAGCATGAGCCATATGAACGTGTTCCCCTACCCGAACGGATGGGCCGAGGAGGAGGAGAACTTTGTCGAACGCTTCATGCCCATACTCGACAGGTTCCAGGAATATGGCGTCAAGCTCGCCATAGAGGGGCATCCCAATAACATTATCTACGATACCCATACGGCGCGGCGCGCTGTCGAGCTGACGGGCGGGCACCCGTGCTTCGGCGTTAATTTCGACCCTGCGAACCTTCTCTATACGGGCATCAGCGTGGAGGCCTTCATCGACGAGATGCAGGGGAGGATCTTCGCCGTCCACGCGAAGGATTGCCAGATACTGCAGCACAATATGCCGCGCGGCGGCTACTGGATGTTCCAGGGCGACTGGGGGAATTACCAGAGATCCTTCCGCTTCCGCATACCGGGCTGGGGGAGCATAGACTGGAAGAGCGTGATCTCGGAGCTGTACCTGACGGGGTACGACGGGGTGTTCAGCTACGAACACGAGGACGTGACCATGTCGGCGGACGACGGCGTCGAGAAGACGATCGCGTTCCTGAAGCCACTGATGATCAAGAAGCCCTTCGAGGCACGGACGGACAAGCTGTTCACGAAGTAAAGGAGAAGGCAGGACGGGGCTTTTACATAAGGGAAAAGCAGGGCGGGCTGCCCATCAAAGCGAAACAGCAGGGCGGGCTGCCCACAAAAAATAGAGAGGAAAGGGAGAGACAATATGGAAGGCATGATGCGCGCCCAGGTCGTAGTGGCACCGGGGCAGATGGAATTGCGGGAGATACCGATCCCCGCGATCACGGAGGACGAAGTGCTCGTGAAGATCCGCTATTGCGGGATATGCGGGTCGGACTGGAGCATCTTTACCGGCAAGTACGTCCCTGACAGGCTGCCGCTCGTGACGGGGCACGAGATGTTTGGCATAGTGGCGGAGGCCGGCGCGAACGCGAAGAATATCGCCGTGGGCGACCGCGTGGCGATCGACATCACGCTGCCCTGCGGCACCTGCTACTTCTGCAGGCGCGGCGACGGCCTGCTTTGCGAGACTTTCGAGCAGATAGGGATCCATACGAAGGACATGCCCGGCGGCTTCGCGGAATACGTGAAGGCGCCGTGGAAGAATATCTACAAGGTGCCCGACGAGGTGGACGACCTGAAAGCGGCTTTTATCGAGCCGCTCACGACGACGATAGAGGCGTCGAAACGGATGGACGCGAAGGTGGCGTCGAGCGTTGTCGTCATCGGCGCCGGCCTTGGCGTGATCCACGGCGCGATGGCGAGGCTGCGCGGCGCGGCGCCGGTAATCGTCATTGACGGCTATCCGGAACGCCTGAAAATGGCCAAGGAGGTGTGCGCCGACTACGTCGTCAACTTCAACGAGACGCCCGACGTCGTCGCCGAGGTGCGCCGGCTTACGGGCGGGATCGGCGCGGACTACGTAATAGAGGCCGTCGGCACCCCGGCTACCTATGAGCAGGCATTCGCGATGCTGCGGCGCGGCGGGAAGCTCGAGTCTTTCGGCATCTGCGCCGAGGGCGACATGATGCGGCTCGACCCTTTCCAGTTCGTACTGAACGAGAAAAAGGTATCGGGAAGCTGCGCGGGCATCGGCAACGACTGGGGCGAGGCCATCACGCTGCTTAGGTATGGCCGCATCGACCCGACGCCGCTTATCTCGATGATCGTGCCGCTTGAAGAGCTCGAGGAGGCGATGCGCGAGATACAGGGCGGCAAGACGCTCGTGAAGGTAATCGTCAGCCCCGAGATCGACAAGCGCATCGTCTGTGGCGGCTGACATGGGAAGGGCCGGATGGAAAGAGGCTGCGAGGCTTATCGACATAAGCGCTGTCCGCTCGCACAACAACGAAGACGACGTCCGCGAGGCTGTCCGCATCGCGAAGCAGTATGGCTTTATCAACGTCCATTCGCTGCCGTGCTTCACGGCGCTAGTCAGCGGGCTCCTCGCGGACGAGCCGGAAATCTATGTCGGCGCCCCTGTCGGGTTCCCGGGCGGCGGGCATGCGGTCGAGACGAAGATGCTCGAGGCATCCCGTCTCATCGAGGACGGCGTCGAGGAAATGGACATCGTGATGAATATCGGGAAGTTCCGCGGCGGGGACGACGCGTACGTGCTTGACGAGCTAAGGCAGGTCATCGCCCTCGCGCCGCCGCATGTAAAGACAAAGGCAATCATCGAGATCAATGTGCTGACCGACGAGGAGATGCTGCGCGCAGCTGGGCTCGCGATGGAGGCCGGGGCGGATTTCGTCAAGACAGGCACCGGCTGGGTCGCGGGGGACGCGAATATCCCGCGCATAGAAAAGCTGCTGGCGGAGACGGCGGGGCATATCAAGGTGAAGGCGGCGGGCGGCATCCGCACGCTCCAGGAGTTCGAGCGGCTTCGGGAGCTCGGCGTGGACCGTTTCGGGATCAACCTTAAATCCGCGCTCGAAATCGCCGACGCGGGATAGTGTGGTAATATAAGCAATATGAAGATTACATTCTGTGGGGCCGCGGAGTCCGTAACGGGTTCGTGCCATCTCGTCGAGAGGGACGGGGAGGGCGCCGAGCCGTTTTTGCTCGACTGCGGGCAATTCCAGGGCTCGGCGAAACAAGAGGCCCAAAACTACGAGCCCTTCCCCTTCGATCCGGCCACGGCCGGGTTCCTGATCCTTTCGCATGCGCATATCGACCACTGCGGCAGGATCCCGCTGCTTGTAAAGCGCGGGTTCCAGGGGCGGATATACTGCACGGATTCGACGGCGGCGCTGCTGCCTATCATGCTCAGGGACAGCGCCCATATCCATGAGGTCGAGGCGGAATGGAAAAACAGGAAAGCCAGGCGGGCCGGGAAGGCGCAGGTAGAGCCGCTGTACAATATGGCGGACGCGGAGGCGTCGCTTGCGTACATTACGCCCGTTCACTACGAGCAGGAAATAACGCCGGCCGAAGGGGTTCGCTTCTCCTTCGTCGAGGCCGGGCACATCCTTGGCTCCGCCATCACGGTCGCTTATATACGCGAGGGGGAAGGCGAGACGAAGCTCGTCTACACGGGCGACATCGGCGGCGATTCGAAGCCGCTGCTGCGCGACCCCGTCAAGATCCGGCAGGCCGATATCGTCATCATGGAGACGACTTACGGCTCAAGGCTGCATGACAGGCCAGGGCCGGCCATAGAGCGGCTTGCGGAAATCATCGAGCGGACGGCGAAACGCGGCGGGACCGTATTGATTCCCTCCTTTGCCGTCGGCAGGACGCAGGAGCTGATCTATGAATTGAACGAGCACTATAAAAGCGACGGGGGCAAGGGCTCGTTGTTCAAGCTCCTGAAGGTCTATATCGACAGCCCCATGGCGCAGGCAGCCACAGAGGTTTTCCGCGGCAATATCCAGGACTTCAACGACGGGTACAAGGCGCAGGTGATGGCCGGGGACGACCCGCTCGATTTCGAGGGCCTGGTCTTCACGCGGACGACGGAGGAGTCGAAGGCGCTCAACGCGGACATGGGCCCGAAGATCATCATCTCGGCGAGCGGCATGTGCGAGGCCGGGCGGATCAGGCACCACCTGAAGCACCGGCTATGGGATCCGCGTTCCACGGTCGTCTTTGTCGGCTACCAGGCCGAAGGCACGCTCGGGCGAAGGCTGGTTGACGGGGCGAAGGCCGTTACGCTGTTCGGGGAGGAGATAGGCGTCAGCGCGGATGTCATCAGCCTCGAGGGGTTTTCCTCGCACGCGGACCGGGACGGCTTGCTCGAATGGGTGAAAGGATTTGACGCGGCGCCGGACGCGCTCTTCCTCGTGCACGGGGAGGCAGGGGCAAAGGCAGCGTTCGCCGAGACGCTTCGGGCGGAGGCCGGCATGGATCCAATCGTGATCGAGGAGTCCTGCGCCTATACATACGAGCCGGGCGGGAAGGCCGGCGGGCAGGGCCCGGAGGGCGCGCGCGGCACGGCGCCAGGCGTCGACCCCGAGGAAATGGAACGGATGCTTGCGAAACTGCGCGATATCAACGACAATGTGGAAGGGCTGCTTTACCGGGCGAAGCTCGCCGCCGTGCAGGCGGCGGACGGCGGGGATGCCGAAAGCTACGCGGCGCTGAAGAACATCATAGCGTCGCTCGACAGCGACACGGCGAAGCTGGCAGGCGAGCTTGCCGGCCGGAAGAGGGTTGAGGCATAGTGGAGAAGAGGGGGCAGGCATGGTGAAGAAGAGGGTTGAGGCATGGTGGACTGGAAAGTGATACTAAGCGCTGTACTGCTGGTGGTCGTGCTCGTCATCGCGCTGAGCCTGCGTACGAAGATCGAGAGGAACAAGGACAGCGAAGGGGGGATATTCAGGCCTTATAGATTGAGAGTCGAAGGGGAGGAAAATGAAAATGGAGAAGATGAAGACGGGGAAGAAGATGGGGAGGACGAAGAGGATGAGGACGAAGAAAGGGGAGATGAAACTGAGTAAGCTGGCGTTCCTGCTGGCGCTTGTCTTTGCCATGTGCGCGCTGTTTGCGGGCTGTGGCTCGGGCGGCGGGGCTGACAGGGACGCGGCGGAGGAAGAAGCGGCTGTCGAAGAAGCAGCCGCGGATGAAGAGGAGACGGGTACTATGACGGATAAACCGGTAATCGAAATCACGATGGAGAGCGGGGGAAAGATCGCTATCGAGCTGGATCCCGAGGCGGCGCCGATAACGGTGGAAAATTTCCTGGGGCTTGTGGACGAGGAATTCTACGACGGACTGACATTCCATCGCATCATCCAGGGCTTCATGATACAGGGCGGCGACCCGGACGGCACGGGGATGGGCGGCGCCGACAAGGAGATCACGGGCGAGTTTGAGCAAAACGGGTGGGACAACCCGATCAGCCACAAGCGCGGCGTGATCAGCATGGCGCGGTCGAACGATCCAGACTCGGCAAGCAGCCAGTTCTTCATTACGAACGCGGACGCGGAATTCCTCGATGGCGGGTACGCGGCGTTCGGCCGGGTGCTGTCGGGCATGGATACAGTCGACGAGATTTCGGCGGTCAAGACCAACGCGAACGACGCGCCGCTTGAGCCGGTCGTCATGAAAACGATACGCAGAAAATAAGCCTTGGCCTTTCTATACGATCTTAGCCTCGCCGAGCTGACGGAGTTTTGCGCCGGTCTCGGCGAGAAACCGTTCCGGGCGCGCCAGCTCTACGCATGGCTGTACGGCAAGGGCGTGAACGATTTCGCGCAGATGACCGACGTGCCAGTGGCCGCCCGGGAAAAGCTTGCGGCGAACGCGCGCGCGGACGGGCTGGCTCTGTCAGGGACGCTGTCGTCATCGGACGGGCAGACGGCGAAATACCTTTTCGGGACTGATGACGGGAACTGCATCGAGACGGTATTCATGAAATACGAGGGGCGCAATTCCGTATGCGTTTCCACGCAGGCAGGGTGCCGCATGGGCTGCGTGTTTTGCGCTTCGGGCATGGTCGGGCTTTCGCGGGACCTCTCGCCTTCCGAGATGGCGCTGCAGGTGGTCCTGTCCGAGCGGGCGGCAGGCGCCCGCACGAAGAACATCGTGCTGATGGGCGTCGGGGAGCCGCTCGACAATTTCGAAAACGTGAAGAAATTCATCGAGAATATCACCGACGACCACGGGCGCGACCTGTCGCGGCGCGCGATCACCATCTCGACCTGCGGGCTTGTGCCGGGGATAGGCCGGCTTGCGGCGGAACTGCCGCAGGTGAACCTCGCGGTATCGCTCCATGCCCCGGACGACAGGCTGCGGGAGAGGATCATGCCTGTCACGAAGAGGTACGGCGTGAGGGAAGTCGTAAAGGCTGTGGAAAGGCACTACGAGGCGACGCACAGGCGGCCGACTTTTGAGTATGCGCTTATCGATGGCTTCAACGACGGCCTTGGGCAGGCGCGGGAACTGGCCGCGTTGCTAAAGGGGATGAACTGCCTCGTGAACCTCATACCGCTGAATTCCCCCGAGCGCGCGGGCCTGTATACGGGCTCGAGCCTCGAGGCCGCGGAGCGGTTCCGCGAAGAACTTGGGCGGCGGCATATCCCGGCGACCGTGAGGCGTTCGCTCGGCGCTGATATCGACGCCGCGTGCGGGCAGCTGCGCTTGCGCAAGGAGGCATGAGCTCCATCGCGGGGAAAGGGGAAGCCCTGGACAAAGGAAAAGTTTTAGGGAAAGGGCAAGCTCTGGACAAGGGAAAAGTTTTGGACAAGGGAAAAGTTATGGGCAAAGCGGAAGCCCTGGACAAAGGAATAGTTTTGGGGAAAGGGCAAGCCTTGGACAAAGGAAAAGCTTTGGACAAGGGAAAAGTTATGGGCAAAGCGGAAGCCTTGGACAAAGGAAAGGCTATGGGCAAAGCGGAAGCCATGGACAAGGGAAAAGTTTTAGGCGAAGGAAAGGCTATAGGCAAAGCGAAAGTCCTGGACAAGAAGGAGGTCGCGGAGGTTGTCGAGCGGCTCGGCGAACTGTACGGGGACGAGGGGACGGCACTCACGCACGGGAGCGTCTTTGAGCTGCTTGTCGCCGTCGTGCTGTCGGCGCAGACGACGGACGTGGCCGTCAACAAAGTGACCCCGGGGCTCTTCTCGCGCTGGCCTGACGCGGCGTCGCTTGCCGCCGCCGATCCGGATGAGGTAGCGGGGGCGATAAGGGCTATCGGCCTTTATCGTACGAAGGCGATGAATCTGGTCAGGCTTTCCGGGATGCTCGTCGAGAAATATAATGGCGAGGTACCGGGCGATTTCGATGCGCTCACCGGGCTTCCGGGCGTTGGGCGCAAGACGGCGAACGTCGTGCTGGCATTCGGCTTCGGAGAGGAGCGCATGCCGGTCGATACGCATGTCTTCCGCGTCGCGAACCGCATAGGGCTCTGCGCCGAGGCGACGCCCGAAAAGACAGAGGCGGCCCTTGTCGCGCGCATGCCGGAAGGGCGGCTCTCGGCATCGCACCATTATTTGATATTCCACGGGCGCAGGGCATGCCACGCGCGAAAGCCCGAATGCGCCGGCTGCGTTATCGAAGATCTCTGCCTGTATCCCGGCAAGCCTGCGGCTGGCTAAGGCCTGGCATCGCGGAAAAATCGTGGCTGGCCGAGGCCCGGCGTTCCGGCAAGCCTATGGCTGGCCGAGGCCCGGCGCCTGGTCAGAATATGGGTTTTTTCAGCGCCACGAGCTTGCTTTTTATATAGAAGAGCATCAGGGCAAGCAACGCGGATATGCCGCCGACAAGCATATACCCGACCCAGTCGCCCCGGCCGCCGTACGCATAGCCCGAAAGGGGCGGGGGTTCTTCCGCAATCGTGCCGGGCGCCGCCGGCACAAGCAGGGAAAGGCCTATGTCAGCAGTGCCGGCCGCCTCGACTATCCGGATGGTGACAATATTGTCCCCGGACGCGATCCAAAGGTCTCGGGAATTGCTGCCCGTGACAACTTCGCTGAACATGCGCCTGCCGTCGCCTGCCGTGACCGCGACCGAGACCGTCGAGTTGTCCAGGCAGGACACCCCGATGGTCATGAGCCCGTCGACTTCGGTCGTGACTTTGTACGAAAACGATTCCCCGACCACGCCCTGGTTGCTGAAATCAAACGGTACGCGCGAAAGCTGGTCATTCTGCGCGATTGCCTGGATATCGACATTTTCGGCAAAAATGGGCGCGGCAGGAAAAAGGATGGCGGAAAACGTGGCGCAGATTATGGCTGCAAAAAACAATTTCATGAAACTATCTCCCCCAAGTTCACAAATACTGACGTTTTTAATTATATTGGTTCGCGTCCACTAATGCAAGCGCCGGTTTGCGGCCGGGCTGCCGCGTCGGGCTTCTGGCGTTCACGCACTGTTCACGCCCAGCCACACGGTCAATATGGCCAAATAGCTTCAAAACAAGTCCGCCGTCTGGTTGGGAGTGAATTGTAAACGTTGCTGGTTGCTGGCCGGTCTATCGCGTCGGGGCTTGCAGCTGGTCTACCGCGGCCCGCTCTATGGCGAGGCCGGCCTTGTACAGCTCCATCCAGTCGGTGAAACCCCGAAGGTCCTCCGCGTCCGGCTCCGCGCATACGCCCGCGTTATCGGCAAAAACCCTTTTCGACAGGAACGATTCCAGCGGCTCGCCTTTGTTCAGCATGTATGCGGCAAGCAGCGCGATGCCCCACGCGCCGCCTTCGCCGGCGGATTCAAGCACCGTGACAGGCACGTTCAGTGCCGCCGCCATCAGCCGCTGGCCGACGCCGGGCGTCTTGAACAGGCCGCCATGGCCGAGGAGTTGGTCCAGGCAGACGCCCTCGTTTTCCGTCAGGATGTCCATGCCGAGCTTCAGCGTCCCCATCGTGGAATAAAGGAGCGCACGCATGAAGTTCGCGAGCGAAAAACGGCTGTCGGGCATCCGCACGAAAAGTGGGCGTCCCGCCTCGAACCCGGTGATGGGCTCGCCGCCGAAGTAATTGTAAGCCAGCAGGCCGCCGCAATCGGGATCGCCTTTCAGCGCCTCGAAATACAAGGCGTCGTACAGCGCCGCTTTTTCCATCGCGTTGCCTGTTGCCCCGCCAAACTCCCCGAACAGCTTCACCCAGGCATCCAGGTCCGAGGTGCAATTGTTGCAATGCACCATCGCCACTGGCTTGCCGGCAGGGGTCGTGACCATGTCGATTTCCGTATATACATTTGACAGCCCTTTTTCAAGGACCACCATGGCAAAAACGGAGGTGCCGGCGGATATATTGCCCGTGCGCGTCGCCACGCTGTTTGTCGCTACCATGCCGGTCCCGGCGTCGCCTTCCGGCGGGCACAGCGGCATGCCGGCCCTGAGCCGCCCGGCCGGGTCGAGCAGCCTTGCGCCTTCCTCCGTGAGGCAGCCCGCGTCTTCGCCGGCGTCCAGCGCCTCCGGAAGGATGTCGCGGAGCTTCCATCCAAGGTCCAGGCCGGACACCTTTGCGTCGAACCGGTCTATCATGCCTTGGTCGTAATCGTTTTCGGCGCTGTCGATCGGGAACATGCCGGACGCGTCGCCTATGCCGAGCGCCTTTTTGCCCGTAAGCTTCCAGTGGACATAGCCCGCCAGAGTGGTAAGGAACGCGATCTCGGGGACATGGGGCTCCTGGTTCAGGATGGCCTGGTACAGGTGCGCGATGCTCCACCGCTGCGGGATATTGAACCCGAACTCCTCCGTGAGCGCCGCCGCGGCCTGTTCCGTGATCGTGTTGCGCCAGGTTCGGAATTGGGTCAATTGATTGCCGTCACTGTCAAACGCCAGGTAGCCGTGCATCATGGCCGATATGCCGATTGCGCCGATATCGCCAAGCGCCGCCGCGCCTGCCCGCGTTTCCGCCTCTTCCGCCAGGGCGGAGAAACTCGCCTGGAGCCCGGACCACACTTCATCCATGCTATAGGTCCACACCCCGGCATCAAACCGGTTTTCCCAATCATGGCTTCCCGACGCTATCGGCTTGAATCCCTCTCCGATCAGCACCGACTTGATACGGGTCGAGCCCAGTTCGATCCCGAGAAATGTCTTCGCGCCTTCGCTCATTTTTGCCTCCCTGGCATATTATGCCTTTCCCGGCCTGGCCTTCACGCCGCCGGTCCCTCTATCCTGCTGCCCGTAACAGGCTGCTGCCCGTAACAGGTTGCTGCCCGTAACAGGCTACTGCCCGTAGTAGGCGTCCTTGCCGTGCTTGCGCAGGAAGTGCCTGTCGAGCAATGCCTGCTGCATCGGCTCTATCCGCGGGTTTTGCGCCTTGGCGAGGAACGCCATTTTGGCTACGCTCTCCAATACTGCCGCGTTGTGCACGGCCTCGGCGGCGTCCCGCCCCCACGTGAAAGGCCCGTGGCTGAACACCAGGGCGCCCGGGACATCCATGGGGTTTTTCCCCGGGAACGCCTCGATAATCACGGTGCCGGTTTCGTATTCGTATTCGCCGCCGATTTCCTCGTCCGTCATCGGCCTCGTGCACGGGATGTCGCCGTAAAAATAGTCGGCATGGGTTGTCCCGTATGCCGGGATCGGTTCCCCCGCCTGCGCGAATATGGTAGCCCATGTGGAATGCGTGTGGACGATGCCGCCGACATCAGGGAACGCTTTGTAGAGCGCCAGGTGTGTAGGCGTATCGGACGACGGTTTGAGGCCGCCCTCTATCCTTTCGCCATCCAGGCCGATGACCGCCATATCCTCCGGCCGGAGCTTTTCGTATTCGACGCCGCTCGGCTTTATGGCGACGAGGCCTTTTTCCCTGTCGATGCCGCTCACATTGCCCCATGTAAAGGTCACGAGGCCAAAGGCGGGCAGGGCCATATTCGCTTCGTATACTTCTTTTTTTAGCTGCTCGAGCATATGTTATCCTCCGCCATTCGTTTTTTCAGACACAGGAACCGTCCCCTTTTGTCTTTTCAGACACAGGAACCGTCCCCTTTTGTCTTAAAACGGGTTCTCGGCAGGGTAGCGTTCGCCTGCCGGCAGGTTGAAGGCAATGTCTTCCACGCCCAGCATCCTGAGCGCGGCGAAGAGCGTTTTGCCCGCGTGCCCAAAGCCGACGCCCGCATGGTGGGGATAGCGCTTTTCGATCAGGACATGCCTGTAGAACCGGGCCATCTCCTTGATGGCCACCACGCCTATGCCGCCGAACGACGCGGGGTCGACATCCAGCACTTCGCCCTGCGCGATGTATGAGCGCAGGCCGCCTTCGGCAGGCCCCTGCAGGCGGAAGACGGTGATGTCGCCGGCCTTGATCCTGCCTTCATACGTGCCGCGCGTGATATCCGGTTCGCCGTCGGGTTCAAGCGCGCGCTTCATGATCAACTGGTATTTCAGTTCGCCGCCGTCTATATGGCATACGGGGGTGTTCCCGCAATGGAAGCCCATGAACAGGTCGGAAGGCTTGTACTCCCCGACGGTTTTCTTGTTTTCTTCGTGCATGTCGTACGGCACGGTATTGTTGATGTCCAGGAGCGTCGGCGGCAGGCCGGTGGCCAGCTCGAGCATGTATTCGCTGAGGGCGCCGTAGATATCCACCTCGCAGGAAACGGGGATGCCGCGCCCGGCCAGGCGGGCGTTGACATAGCAGGGCACAAAGCCGAATTCGGTCTCGAAGGCGGGCCAGCATTTGTTCGCGAAGGCGAAGTACTTGCTAGCCCCTATATTCTTTTCCGCCCAGTCGAGCAGGGTGAGCTCGTATTGCGCGAGCCTTGCCAGGAAGGCCGGATCCTGCCTGCCGGCGCCGAGCTCTTCTTCCATCTCTGCCACTATGCCCGGGATTTTGGGGTTGCCCGCCTGCGCCCTGTAAGCGGCGAAGAGGTCCAGCTCGGAGTTTTCCTGGATTTCAAGGCCCAAATCGAAGAGCGGCTTGATCGGCGCGTTGCAGGCCAGGAAGTCGTAGGGCCTCGGGCCGAAGCTGAATATCTTGAGCTTTGAGAGGCCGACCATTATCCGAGCCACGTCCAGGAACCCTTCTATCATGCAGGCGACTTCGTCCGGCGTGCCCACCGGTTTTTCCGGGATATGCACGGACAGGCCCCTGAGCCCGATATTGTAGGAAGCGTTGAGCATGCCGCAGTACGCGTCGCCCCTGCCGTTTATCAGGTCCTTGCCGCTTTCCTCGGCCGCCCCCGCAAACATGACGGGGCCGCCGAACCATTTCGCGAGCAGGGTTTCCGGCCCTTCGGGCCCGAAGTTGCCCAAGTAGACGACGAGCGCGTTCGCTTTCGCGGCGCGGAGCTCGTCCAGCGCTTTTTGGACATCCTTTTCGTTTTCGACAATAGTCTTGCATTCAAACAGGCCAAGGCCCTTTTTCTCCGCCTCGGCAACGACATTTTTGCGACGGCTCTCGCTCAAAGACATCGGGAAACAGTCCCTGCTTACCGCGACGATGCCAAGCCTGACTTCCGGAATATTTACCATACCAAACCCTCCATATTAATTGATGTAACCTATATACCATTATTAACGGATGAAACGTATATAACAATTGATGATAATTGGTATATACAGTCTATCTGTTTTTTCTTCTTTTATCTACTTCCTGTTTTTTGCCATTCACCGTTTTTTGCCTCTGAGGCACTTTTTTTCGGTTGCCATTATCCAGTCTCCTTGAGGGAAACCATGCTGTTTGGCCGCTGATGCCGGGATGTCGACAATGCCGGACAGCAATGCCTGTTCCTGCTTGCCTGCCTATTCCTGCCTATTCCTGCTTCTTCGCCGCTTCCTCTTTTTCCGCCGTGTATATCCCGCCGCCGAATTTCAGCCACCTGGGAAGCGACGGCTTGTAGCTCCCCTTGGCGCGGCGCGAGAGGACTATGCTCTGGAGCAGGATGAAGAATGTAAGCATCGCGCCGGTCGTGATGCTCTGCCACCATGGCTTGGTGAGCCCGGAGGACACGACTATGGAGTTGATCGTCATGAGCGTGAGCGTCCCGAAGAGGGTGCCTATCACGTTGCCGACGCCCCCGGTGAGCAGGGTGCCGCCTATGATCGACGACGCTATGGCCTTCATCTCGTATATGGTGGCGTTGGCGACATTGCCCGCGCCGGTGTGCAGGAGGTAGACATAGCCGGCCAGCCCGGCCAGCAGCCCGCAGACGAGGTGGGAATAGAAGATCGTGCGCTTCACGTTGATGCTGAGCATCAGCGCGCTTTGCCTGTTGCCGCCCACGGCATAGAGGTTGCGCCCGAATTTTGACCAATTGAGTATGACGAAGACAGCCGCCACGACGGCCAGCGCTATTATTACGCCGGGCTCTATCCTCGCGGGGATGAAGTTGCCCGCCTTGCCGTAGGAGCCCAGGAACTCGAACGGCAGGTCCATGCGCATCTCCTTGAGCGGCACGAACGCTTCGTGCTTTGCTGTATGCGGATCGACGCTGACGATGGTCGTCAGCCCCTTCGCGAGGAACATGCCGGCCAGCGTGATGATGAAGGGCTGGATCTCGAGGTACGCGACCAGGTATCCCTGCAGGAGGCCGAACGCGAGCCCGATGCCGAGCGCCATGAGTATGGAGCCGGGGACATTGCCGCCCATATCGTCAAGGTAGACGACGCACGCCATTGTCACCAGGGCGACGATGCCGCCGACGGAGATGTCGATGCCGCCCGCTATCATTACGACCGTCAGGCCGCATGAGATAATGATGAGCGACGCGTTGTTGTTGAATATGTCAAAGAATTGCTGGGGGTTCAGGAAGCCCCCGCCCCAGATGAGCATGGCCGCTATATACATGCCAAAGAAGATGCAGATCGTGATTGTCAGCAGCAGGTTGGTGTCTGTAAGGGGTTCCCTGCGCAGGCGCCCGGGCGCCTGGGTGGATGTCGTGGTGTTCTTCGCCATGTCAAATATCCTCCGTAAGCACAGAGTCGCCCTTCTTCGCGCGCAGCCTGCCCCACAGCCGGCCGACGGCCTCCTTCACTATCGGCGAGCCCACGACGACGATCGCGATGATGACGATCGCTTTATAGGCCTTGATGTCCGTCGAAGGGACTTTCATCGCGTAGAGGGTCGTCGTCAGGCATTGGATCACGTACGCGCCGATCACGGAGCCGACCATGTTGAACTTGCCGCCCCCAAGGGAATTGCCTCCAATGGCCACCGCCAGGATCGCGTCCATCTCTATCCCGATAAGGATGGTTTCGTGGTTTATCAGGCCGAGCTTGCCGACGTTGATGGCAGCCGCCACGGCGCAGCAAATGCCCAGTATGATGAAGGCAAGCAGCTTGATCCAGACCGGGTCGATCCCGTTCAGGTGGGCGGATTTCTCGTTTATCCCCACGGCCTGCGTATAGAGCCCCAGGTTCGTGAACCTCAGGGCAAGGGCAAAGATGACCCCGCAGGCTATCACCAGTATTATCGAAGACGGGACCGGGAAGCCCTTGACGAAGCCGCCGAAACCCGCCAGGGGCTCCTTGTCGACTACGGGGGTCGCGCCGCCGTTGATCCAGTAGGCTATGGCGCGCCCGGTGGTGAACATGATGAGCGTCGCGATCATCGGCTGGATCTTGAATATGGCGACCAACGCGCCGTTGAACGCGCCGAAGAGCATCGCGACGCCGCAGCTCGCGAGGAAGGCCAGGAATATAGTGACTTCGGTGATCTGCCCCAGCAGGAGGACCTTGACGAAGACGCTGCCCGCGATCGCGGCGGTCGCGCCCACGCTGATATCCTGCCCCCGCGAAGCGGCGGTCACGAGCGTCATGCCCATGGCCAGGATCGCGAGCTCGGAGGCTCCGTTCAGGATGCTGATGAGGTTGCCCGCCAGGACGGTGTTGCCGTAAGAGTCCACTACCGTCGATATCGAGAAGAACCCGGGATCCCTTATGAGGTTGAAAACGATGAGCACCAGAAGGGCAAGCAGGGGCACGATCAGCGGCATGAAGGCCCTTGATATTTTTTGCATTGTATCGCCTGTATTGTTCATCCCGGGCCGCCCTCCCCTGCGATAGTGTGCATGATATTGTCCTGTGTCACCTCGCTGCCGGAAAGCTCGCCTACGATATTGCGGTCTCTCATGACGATGAGCCGTGAACAGGTACGCACCATTTCCTCTATCTCGGACGAGATGAATGTGATGCTCATGCCTTCTTCAGCAAGCCTGAGCACAAGTTTCTGGATCTCCACCTTTGTCCCAACGTCTATACCGCGGGTGGGCTCGTCCAGTATCAGGTATTCCGGATGGGTGAGCAGCCAGCGGGCCAGGATGACCTTTTGCTGGTTCCCGCCGGAAAGGGACTTGATCGGCGTGTCTGCGGAAGCGGTCTTGATATCCAAAAGCTTGATATATTCATCGGCAAAGGCCTTAGCCTCGGCTTTTGAAAACGGTTTGAAAAACCCCTTCATGACCTGAAGCGCAAGGATGATATTGTCGCGCACGGACAGTTCTGGTATGATGCCGTCGCCTTTTCGGTCTTCTGACAGATATCCTATGCCGTGCTTCATTGCGTCAATGGGCTTTGATATCCTGACTGGTTTCCCTTTTATCCTCACCTGGCCGCCGGTGACCCTGTCGGCAGCAAAGATCGCGCGCACGCTTTCGCTTCTTCCGGAGCCCAGGAGGCCGGAAAAGCCGTTGACCTCGCCCTTTCTTATCTTGAAGTCAAAGGGCTTCACACCGGCTGCGCTGGAAAGCCCCGCCGCCTCAAAAACAGGTTCACTTTCTTCGTCGGACAGTATCCCCTTCTTTTGAAGCTCGGACAGGTCGTCCAGGTCCTTGCCTATCATCTTGGCAACAAGCTCTACAAGCGGCAGGTTCCTGACTTCATACTCACCTACAAGCT
>Ga0082212_10004509_pt1 | contig 19291 bp, 11 predicted proteins | sample TergutNt197P3_FD_71548 | JGI IMG/M metagenome (GOLD analysis project Ga0082212, IMG submission 71548) | Neocapritermes taracua P3 segment gut microbial communities from Petit-Saut dam, French Guiana - Nt197 P3 | ecosystem: Host-associated > Arthropoda: Insects > Digestive system > Gut ... | reverse complement strand
TAAACAAGTTTATTTTGAATGTCTCTCGACTTTCGCTACCTTTTGTAAAAACAGAAGGTAGCTTCGCTCGGACATAAAAATAAACAAGTTTATTTTGAATGTCTCTCGACTTTCGCTACCTTTTGTAAAAACAGAAGGTAGCTTCGCTCGGACATAAAAATAAACAAGTTTATTTTGAATGTCTCTCGACTTTCGCTACCTTTGTCAAAATTTTTATATTACGGATATGCGAGAATTTAATGTAACAGGAACATGTGTGCCGAATATGCACTACATGGTCGACATCAGCGAAAAGATAGAACAGATTTTCCGCTTAGTGGAAACAGGGAAATACTTCACGATCAATCGCGGACGGCAGTTCGGGAAGACGACGACGATCGGAATGCTTCGAAAACGGTTGGTTGGTGAGCCCTGTCGAACCATGGTTGGTGAGCCCTGTCGAACCATGGTTGGTGAGCCCTGTCGAACCATGGTTGGTGATTACATCTGTGCCAGCATCAGTTTTCAGTATTCAGCCGACAAAATGTTTGCCGATGAGGAGGGCTTTTGTCAGGGACTGTTGAGACGAATACACCGCGCACTGTCGTTAATAGACAGGGAAGAGGCAAAACGCTGGCTTGACGACAGCATAACAAGTTTTGAAAAATTAGATTATTTCATCACCGAAAGATGTACGGACAAAAAGATTGTCCTCATCATCGACGAAGCCGACGAAGCCTCTAACAACAGTCTCTTTGTGAGGTTCCTCAAGATGCTGCGCGACAAGTTCCTCTTTCGCAACGCAGGCGAAGACTATACGTTTCACAGCGTGATCCTGGCAGGCGTTTACGACATCCGCAACCTGAAACAGAAGATGGTACTGGCGGGAAACTATACCCCTTCTTCAGGCGAAAGCGCCATGAACTCTCCCTGGAACATTGCCGTGGATTTCGATGTCGACATGTCGTTCTCGGCGCAGGAAATTGAAACGATACTCGTCGAATATGAAAACGATTACCATACCGGCATGGACATTGGCAGTATAGCACGGGAAATACGTATCTATACCAGCGGTTATCCGTATTTGGTATCCAGAATCTGCCAGCTGATAGAAATTAAATTGAAAAGAAACTGGACATTGGAAGGCGTCCGCGAAGCCGTAAAACTGATCCTGAAGGAAAACAGCACCCTGTTTGACGACATGGTTAAAAAGATAGAAGAGAACGGCGACCTGAAAAACCTGCTGTACAACTTAACTGTCGGAGGCAAAATCATTTCTTTCAACGCACACGACCCGGTGATAAAGTTCGGGCTGATGTTCAGTTTTATTGCGGAGGGAAAGGAAAATAAACTCGTCATTCACAATAAAATCTTCGAAATAGCGATCTCCGAATATTTCATATCCCGAAATACCACGTCGCCGGAGCATAGAAATATTCGTGACGCCCGGAAAAGCGAAATCGTCGCAGACGGTGTTTTTGACATGGAGTTATGCCTGACAAAGTTCAAGCAGCATTACGCGGAAATATACACGGCTGAGGACGCGGGATTCCTGGAGCGCGACGGCAAGCTGATCTTTCTGACCTACCTGAAACCCCTGATCAACGGTTACGGTTTTTATCACTTTGAACCTGAAACGCGCGACAACGGGAAAATGGATCTGGTAATCGACTATCTGAAGCAACAGTTCATCCTTGAGATGAAGCTATGGCACGGCAACAGCCGCCACGAGGACGCCTACCGGCAGCTGGCCGCCTACCTGACGTCGAAAAACGCGGACTGCGGCTACCTGCTTACGTTCGACTTCCGGCGCGAAGGCGACAGCCGGTTCTCTGAAAACAAGTGGGTCGAGTACGGCGGCAAACGGATTTTCGACGTGGTGCTTCGCGTCGGAGGAAATCATCCCCATTCACAATGACGTTATTTCGCAATTTATTATTACATTTGCAGCTGTTTTCTTAACGTTAAAATTAATGGTACATCACAATTCAATTCATGAAACCAGCGGGCGATGCCGCCAAAACGCGCGTCAGGCGCTTTCAGGAAAATATATCATGAATAAAGCCAAAAAATTAATGCCTGTTGTCGCGTTTTTTATGTTGATAGCCTGCTCGCAGACAGCACATCAATCGCCATCGGCGCTGGAATGGAAAGTGGACGGCGACGGATGGGTTTTGCAAAAAGGACTGTCCGGCAAAAAATTCGAAAAATTTTTTGCCATTGGAACCTGGCATGTGCCGGGGTATGTCTTTACCGATTCGGAGGAGGCCGATGATGCGCAATATCAACGGAACGCTTCACTTTTTCAGGAACGCACCGCTCCTATTCAGCTGGTTTTTGTGACGCCCGGACTTCAAAAAGCGTATATGTCGGACAAAATACATGTCCTCAACCCTTTTTCGCCCATGCTTCACAAGTTCTTGGATCAGCGTTCCGGCATAACGGAGGGCAAGGATAAGGATTATTACAGAAACCGTTATCTTGAAAAAATGGTCGATTCGCCCGAATTTGAGGAATTTTTGGACACGGAAATCAGGCAGCTGCTCGACAACCTCCCCAACGATAAATATATTTTTTCGCACATTGACGAGATCGCGATGGGAGGCGTGAGCAGATGGGCTATTCCGCCTGCTGCCGGAGCAAAAATTACGGAACGGCTGAAGTTACAGCACAAAAACGCGCTTGTTTTTGTCGATTTACTGGGACATGCCAAAGGAAGTACGTATCTTTTTGAAAAAAAATATCTCCAAACGCATGACGCGCTGCCTCCTGACCCTCCTTACGACTTGGCCACGCCGGGAGCGCTCGAAAGTACTATTCCGCTGTTGGGCTTTTTCCATTCATATAACGGACTGCCTGTATATCAATTTATTGACGGAAACTATTCCTATACGACCCACGGTTATGAAACGCTGAAATCGATTTGGTATGAAAATGCAAAGTTGATTGCAGAGGGTTATAAAACATGCGGCGATGTGTTCGGCATCAATGCTTTTGGTGATTTCCGCACCTATCCGGCGCTGGCGGGCGTGACGGTCGATGCCCTTCGGGCAGGGTTGGGCGAAGGCGTACCCGTCTGGCTGTATTTTGATGGAAACGGCTATGCGAAACCGGCCAACGTGACGCCTGAAGCCTATATTGAGCTTGTCAAATGCCAGATTTATACTGCCATTATACACGGAGCCACAGGGATTATGTTCTGGAACGACTGGCACAAGACACCGGAAGTCTTTGACGCCCTGCTGCCCATGCTGAAAGAATTGAATGATAATATGGACATTATCAAATTGAAGACGCTGGAAACAAAGGTAGACGGCGATTTGCATGTAATGATAAAAAAAGAAAAAGGGAAAAAATATGTCATTGCATCCAACACCAATAAATCGGAAGCATTGCCGCTGAATAGGCCAGGTATTCAAAAGCAGACGCTTAATCCGCTGGAAGTTTATATTTCGGATTTTTAAAACGAATACGCAGCTTGATGTTAACAAATAAACAGCATAATCATGAAGAAATTTTTTTTTAATTTTTGTTTTTTCCTGCTCCTGGCGGGAACCGTGCTGCAAGCACAGGAAATGATGACCGTCGACGATTCTCCATTTCAGATTTCAGCCGGTAGGGACATGGCTGTCAAATGGAAAGAACAGGCGCTGATTTCGGGGGATTTTTTCTCCTGGATAAACGACGGCACGGTTGGAGGGAACGCGGAACATGTTGACGGATGCACCATCAACGGCTGGCAAACCGTCAATGTGTGGAACAGCAGCGCCATAGCGCCCTATCGCAGGGAGACAGGTCTGTCGCCCGACGGCAAAAAAATCGAACTGACGTTTCAGACACACCAGGATGCGCTGATGGAACATTATCCGGCTCCGTCTCTCACCTACAAACTTTTATTGCCTGCCGCCTTGTTTGCCAATGCAACATGGGACGCTTTTGCGGGACGTTCACAGAGTTCCAAATGGTCGAATGGCACGTTTGACGCTTCGATGCCCGATGGAGACATCATCAGCGCGGCGAGGTGGATCACGTTCCACACCGCGAAAGGCGCCATTACCTTTGATTTCAATCCGCATGGCGTGACCACTTATTATGTGAACGGCATCAATACCATGGTGTCGCAGTGGAAAGTAGCCAAAGAGGGGGACAGGATAGCGCTTTCGTTTTCGACGCCGGCGACGCACTATGGAGGTGATTTCACGGGCAAACTCACCATCTTTGAAGGGGATAAAGATGCGTATCTGAACCGACATGCCGTTACCTATTATCATTATTTTTCGGAACTCCCAAAAGAACAGCTGTATGCGTTCAACCAAAAGACCGGAAAAGATTTTGTCTACGCGGGAACCGATGTGTTTGATTCGGGAAAGGGTTTCGGATGGCAAAATCCGCAAGGGCTTGCCATCGCGGGCGGGGAGCTTCCCGGCGCTTTGTATGCCGCCTGTTCTTCTACACAGCCGAATACCTTTACTACGTATGGATTACGCCCCGGACTGTATCTTATTACGGTCAAAACAAGCGCCTTAAACAGGAACGAAGGCCCTTTTGACCTCTCGCTGAACAATGAAAAAATTTATCGGGACATCCGTGTTGAAAAAGGGAAAGTAGCCAATATGACGTTTGTGAGATGGATTGACGACGGTTGCGCGGATATATGTCTGGAAGGTGACTGGGCGGTGAGCGTGATCGGATTTCAACTGTTTATGCACCGCGACGAAGACTATTCGTTCAGGCGGGGAAACTGGTTGAAGCCTGACGGCTATTGTCCGGGCGTCCTGTATGCAAATTATTACGATACCCCTCCGGTCTACGGAAAAGCGGTCTCCTACGCGCCACTGTCGGGTATTGTCAAGGAAATAAACGAAATTCCGCGCTTTCCGGAACTGGAAACAGCCCTACCCGACCAGCAGGCCGACCAGCTGGCATGGCGTTTCAACAGTCCGCTGGGAACCATGGGGCCGGATAACTGGGGTACTTTCAACGAATTTAACACATCCGAACTGATTGAAAAGCGCTTGCAGCAAATACAGGACAGCGGGACGGGCGCTGTCATATTGAACGGTTTCCTGTCAAGACATACATACGCAGCCCATTTGGAGCGGGTGGAAGAGAATATCCGCCAAACCGTAGAAGAAGCGCACCGGAAGGGAATGAAGATTATCGACCATCAGGACCTGACTATCCTGTGGAATGCGGATATGGGCTTCCGGTTTCTGGCCGAACATCCGGGTTTTCTACAGTATAACCACGCCAACGGGCTGCCTACATGGGGACTATGTCCGGCTAATACCGATTTTAATCAGGGATATTTTTTCCCTTTTATTGATAACCATATCAGAAAAACCGGCATAGACGGACTGATGATGGATGAAGCATGTTACCATTATGCCAATTTTTGCAACTGTCCCTTCTGCCGCGAAGCATTTACCCGTATCAGCGGCTTGGTACTGCCCGATGACGAGACAAGCACGCTGCTGCATAACCGCTCGTCGCGGTTATGGAAAACGTGGATCGAATGGCGCAAACATGCAATGGCACAGTGGCGTATCGACCTGAGCAAGCTGTCGCACCGCATCAACCCGTATTTTTCCAACCTGCAATACTATTCGGAAGGAGGCTTTCTGCTGAACGCGGCTTCTTACGGACAAGGAGGGGATTTGCCGTTAAGCGCCAAGTCGATGGACTTTCTGGGTACCGAGATCATGAGCCGCGATGTATGGGACGATTACCGGTATAATTTTACGAGTAGAAACATGTACAACAGCCTCAGGGAAACTTACGGCTCTCCCATCTTCGGGCTGGTTTATCCTGTTGGCGTGTTCAACTATGCCCTGATAGGCTGGGCGATGAACAACATGTTTGGACAGGCCACCTGGTCGTTGGTGGATTATGACAACAGGGCAAAAATGAATGACTATACGGGATGGAAAGAAGACATGAATAAAATTACTTCCGCACCCTACACCGATATTGCCGTTGTTTTTTCAAGGACGACAAGGGACTGGTCAAAAAATGCAGGTAACTATCCCAAAGAAATCATGGGATTGGGACAGTTCCTGTCGGAAAGGCATGTTCCCCACACTTTTATATTGGACGATGCAATCACCATCAGGGATATGTCCGGTTTCAGGACGCTGCTGGCTCCGGGAATGGACTGTATGTCGGACGAACAGGAGCAGACGCTAAAGCAGTTTGTCGGCAATGGCGGCGTCCTCTTTCTCACAGGGGATGCAGGACTGTTTACGCCCCTCGGCGAAGCGCGTGACAAGCGAACATTCGGCGATATCCTTACAGCAGCCAAACTTGCCGAGGCGGCCGAAAAAGACTGGATAGAAGTGAAATACGGAAATGGAAAGATTGTCTATGCCCGCAGTAACAGTATGATCAATGAATTTTGCCCGTCGTTCTCGCTCGAAAATGTATATCGTTTTGCGCCCGATCCTGTCCTATCGGCATCGAACGCGAAAATGTGGGCGAATATTGTTAACGGTGAACTGTTTAAATCCGTCTCGATTCCATCGCGGGTAATGGTAACGGCCTACCGGGATTCTGCCGGGGAACGAAATGCCGTCATGGTTCATTTATTAAATGCCACGGGCGTGAAAGTGAAAGATGGAGACACGCTTCCGCTGCCTGTTCCTACATGGGAGCCTATCCTTGAAGATATTATCTTTGAGATTACGCTTCCATCATTTAAAACAGCCTATTATGCCTCGCCCGATGCGGCAGGACATCAAAAGGTCAATGTTAAGAAAACGGGCAAAAACCGCTACCGGGTTACCGTCCCCAAAGGTACGGTGGATAAGTACGGGATCGTTTATCTTTTGTAATTTTAATTTTTTTTAACTCAAATAGGATGAAAAGTAATGAAATCAACCGTCGCCGTTTTATCGGCACGTTAGCAGCAGCTACCGCAGGCGTAGCTGTTACGGGCTTCATGCCTGTGTTTGGAAGTTCAACAGCAGGTACGAATAAAAAAATGACAGTATCGGCAAGCAACAGTGTTTATGGTACCATCGGCACGTATGGCGCTCCATCCCGGGGGAATGACGGGAAAGCCGATATAAAAAAGTTGATGGACGAATTGAAATCCATCCATTGCAACACCTTTCACTGGCTGATGTGTTGCCACCATCCCGACGACATGGATTCCTTACAACAGTTTTTACCCCTGGCGCGCCGCCAGAAAATCAAGGTCTGGATCACGCTTATCCCTCCTTCCGAAGAAAAATTGGGCGTTTCGGAACCGTACGGTTTGGATTTTGACAAATGGGCGGAGGAACTTGCCAAATTAAGCCTCAGGGAAAAAAACTTAGTGGCATGGAGCATTGATGATTATGTGCACAACCTCAATTATTTTACGCCTCAATACATGGAGAAACTCATCGGAATAGCCAAAAAGGTGAATCCCGATTTCCTGTTTATCCCCTGCTGTTATTACAGGCAGATAACCGATGATTTTATCCGCAAATATATTGATTTTATCGACGGACTATTATTCCCGTACCGTGCCGAATCGGAAGGAGCCAATTTGACGAATCCGAATCTGGTGGAAGCCGAAATCAAGCGGGTACGGGAGATGATTCCTAAAAAAATTCCAATTTTCCTCGACATCTATGCCACGCCCCACAGCCGGTTGGGCGCAACAACGCCCGAATACATAAAAACCGTATTGGATACAGGACTGAAAACAGCCGATGGCGTACTGATTTATACGCATAACGACGCGATACATGATGCGGAAAAACATGAAATCATCAAAAAGGGTTTCAAAGGGTATAAGCCAAATTTTAAAAAACAGTAAACCAGCCGGTTATGAAGGAAAACAGTCGTAGGGATTTTATCAGGAAATCAATCGTTGGAAGTCTTGGTATCGGTATCGGAATCGGTGGAACTATGGAGGGCGCCAACCGGAAGTCGATCATGGACTTGCAGGCAGAAGCATTGGATAGCAAACAATCGCCGTTGAAGCCTGCAGCCTTTCATGCCGCAGACATGCCATTATTGCCCGATCTTTCAAGGATAGTCAGCCGCGCACCCGATATTCCGTTTGTTCCGCGAAGGGCGGCAAGCTGGTGGGTGACGCTGGAAGATTTGCTGTGGCCTCAAAAGGGTATCAAAGACAAAATAAAGCGAAGAGCCGCAGCCTTTGCCGAGGCACGGATAGATACGGCCATCAATTTCGGGTTCCACATGCGGTTTGATTATGCTGACTATTTTGGACAGTTGCACGGTTATTATGCCAATGTCTGCGAGGAACTGCACGCACTCGGCATCAAATTCATGGAGCATTATTCCTGCAATCATGTGACCCGTCCGAACAGCGAAGAAGAAATCAAGCTGGTACACAAACGGCAGCGCCACCATTTGTTGCTGTTTCACGACCCGATAGCAGCCGCTCATGCCCAATATGAAGGGTATCTTTTTAATGACCTCTGCACCGTCGATGTGCGCGACGGCAGCCGGGGCTATGCGTGGCAGTATCAGGTTGAAGCATTTTGCCACAGCAATCCCGGATTTTTGGACATGCACGCCAAATATCTGCGCAGGTTGTTGAAAGAAGTCCCCATCGATGCCATCGAAGTGGACGACATGTGCTACTATCCCGCCTTTACCGTATGTAGCTGTCAATATTGCAGGGAGCGGTTCAAGCGTGATTATGGCCATGCGATTCCGCCGGTCGACGACAGGAATTTTTGGGGCGACATGCGTAAAAGTCCATATCTGTGGGGCAATTACGACAATCCGGTGTTCAGGGATTATCTTCAGATGAAAACGGACAGCGTCGTCGACCACGTCAAACTGATAAAAAACATCATCGGCAATATACCTTTGCAAACGTGCTGTTCGAGTACGGGGCCGATGACGCTCAATGCGCTTTCGTTAGACTTGGAAAAGATGTCGCCCTACCTTGATTTCTTCATGCTGGAAAATTGCGGATTCAGCACCACATCCGTCAACTGGGTTCGCATGGATGCCGAAGCCATGCAACAAAAGGATATTGCGCGGCAACGGGGAGGAGCGCCTGCCATTGCGCTGGGATATACGATTTATGAAAAAGGCGGGTACCTGAGTTGGGCGTTGGCGCGTTACTGGGGCGTCGCCAACTGGATCAGCACCCTCATCGGACGGTTGGAGGAAGACCCTGCCGATGCAAGGGAAGACTACGAAGTGATACACGAATGGAACAACTGGGAAACGGCTCACAGCAACCTGGATTTCCGCACCGGACATGACGTGGCGGAAGTCAGGCTATTCAACAGCCGTTACTGCAAGTATAACGGCTGGCGCGACGAACAGGGAAGGGAGCAGTGGAACAGGGTGCAGGCATGGTCTACCCTTCTGGTGAAACACAACATCGGGTACCGCTTTCTCAGGGCCGACGAGCTTGCGGACAGGGAAGCCCTGAAAAAGGAGAAGACACCGCTCATTCTGGATGGCGTAGCCTGTGTCTCCGACAGGCAATATGCTGCCCTGTCGTCCTTCTTGGCCTCCGGCGGCAACGCATGGCTTGCCCTGCCTTTCGGAACGCATGATGAAAAGGGACATCTGCGGAAAGAACCGTTGTCGGAGCCACTGCTCAAATCGTTCAGGAAAAGGCTTGCGCTAATCAAGCCGGCCATCGACCAGGACCCTGTCCCTCAATTGATTGCATCCAACCAGTTTGCGCCTGTCGTACAGCAGACGGCCGGAGGAAAGGAATGGGCATTACGCGTCCGTATCCACGATGGCGTTCCCGTGTTTCACCTGTTGAACACCGCCATGCGCGCCATCCCGCACCCGACGATCAAGGATATGGGCGGGACGCCCATCCTGCTGGATATTGATTCGTCGGTTACGGACGGCAATCTTGCGTACCGGATGAAATTAGACATTCCCGAAGGCGTGCATTATGAAATGATGAGTCCGGAGACCGGCGATCGGCGACAGTCGGTATCAGTCACAAAAGAAAAAAAAGGTTATTACCTGTTGCAGGCAGATATGAGTAAAATGAAAGTATATAGTGTCATTCAAATAAAACAATCGTAAAATGGAATCAATTAACAGACGAAAATTTTTAAGCGCTGCTGCCTTGGCCGGAACGGGTATTGCCCTGACGCCTGCAGCAGCTTTGAGCGGGGTCAAGAACATCACCCCAATGAGAACGCCGGGCGAAAACGATAAGCCTGCATTACTGGGAGGCCCCAAAGCGCATCCCGATAGATTTTCCGGATGGCCGGTTTTCGACAGTACGGAAGAACAGGCGTTCATAGACGCCTTGAAAACCGGTAGATGGGGGCGCCTCAATGGTAGCATAACCGCTAATTTCGAGCAGGAATATGCAAAGATGATGGGTGTAAGGCACAGCCTCGGCGTATCGAGCGGTACCAGCGCCCTGTACACCATGCTGGGCGCGCTGGGAACCGGGCCGGGCGATGAGGTGATCATCCCTGTATATACCTTTGTGGCTACGTACAATGTGGTAGTCCTCAACTACGCATTGCCGATTTTGGTGGATACCGACAGGGAAAGCTTCCAGATCGATACCAAAAAGATGGAAAAAGCCATCACGAAGGAAACAAAAGTGTTGATGCCGGTACATATCGGCGGTTCGCCGGCTGATATTGACAGCATCATGGCTATTGGACAGAAACACAAACTGCCCGTCATTGAAGATGCCTGTCAGGCCGTGATGGCAGAATGGAAAGGAAAGAAACTCGGTTCGTATGGCATTGGAGGCGCCTTCAGTTTCCAGTCGTCCAAAAACCTGAACTGCGCCGAAGGGGGCGCCATCACAAGCAACGACGAAGATTTCATCAAGACATGCTACCGGTTCCATAATCAGGGACAGGGCGGCACATCCACTTCATACAGTACGGGCGAAGGCATACGGGGTACGAACCTCCGTATCACCGAGTTTCAGGCCAATCTGCTCCTGGCGCAAATGACGCGCCTGGAAGCGCAGGCTAACCGAAGAAGCCAGAACGCCGATTACCTGTCGAAGCTCTTCAATGAAATACCGGGCATCAAACCGGCCAAACTGTATAACGGAACTACGAAAAGCGCCTATCACCTGTATATGTTTCGGTACGACAAATCACGTTTTGCAGGGCTAAGCCGTTCACGTTTTATCGAAGCATTGAGCGCCGAAGGCGTTCCCTGCAGCCCCGGTTATGGCCAGATGAATAAGGACAGTTATGTGACAGGGCTGGCGCAAAACAAGTTCTTCCTGAAAGTATACGGAGAAAAAACCATGAAACAGTGGCTTGAACGCAATCAGTGTCCGCAAAACGACCTGCTGACAAGCGAAGAGGCTGTCTGGTTCACGCAAAACATGCTGCTCGGAACGACGCGCGATATGGACCAGATAGCCGAGGCGGTGCGTAAAATCCAAAAAAATGCGGGTGAACTGAAATGACGTCATGCGGCGTACCAATGACGTCCCGCCCATCCGTCATTGCGAGGTGGTTATTGAGCGTAGTCGAAATAAACGAAGCAATCCAGTGAAAAACAATGCATTATTGTACTTTCTGGATTGCTTCGCAAGCTCGCAACGTGCCTTAACAAAAATTTATCAATGTGTCGCTTTCCGAAGGGAAGCAATGACGTACGTAACATTGTTTTACCGGAAAATTTGTTCATTAGATAACCATTTTATCCGAGTTCTCGGATAAAATGGTTATCTTTGTACCCTTGAAACTAAAAAAAAATGAGAATTATACAAACAAATTCGAATGAACAAATCTGGAGGGATGTTTTTTCGCACTCCAAACTGCCTCAACAATTAGAAGTACTGAATGATATTGCCAAAAATCTCTGGTGGGTATGGAATCATGAAGGCGTCGAATTATTCAGGGAGATAGACCCGGAAGAATGGAAACGGTCAGCAGGCAATCCGGTACTGTTATTGCAACAATTATCCAACAAAAGGGTAAAGGAAATACTGGGAGACGAAGCGCTTATGAATCGGATCAATGCCGTTCACGAGCAGTTCAGAGCCTATATAAACGTTGAGCCCGACAAGACCAAGCCATCCATCGCCTATTTCAGCATGGAATACGGTCTGACCAACGTCTTGAAAATTTACTCCGGTGGTCTCGGTATCCTTGCCGGCGACTACCTGAAAGAGGCCAGCGATTGCAACATCGACCTCGTGGCAGTCGGCTTCCTGTACCGCTACGGATATTTCACGCAATCGTTGTCGATGGACGGGCAACAGGTCGCAAATTACGAAGCCCAGGATTTTACATCGCTTCCGTTGACGCAAATCACAACTGAAAATGATGCGCCGCTGACGCTGGAAGTCCCTTTCAACGACCGAACCATCTACACGCACGTTTGGAAAGTCAGCGTGGGACGTGTTCGCCTGTACCTGATGGACACGGATATTCCCGAAAACAGTGAATGGGACCGTTCCATCACGCACCAGCTTTACGGCGGCGACTGGGAAAACCGGATGAAGCAGGAATGTCTGCTTGGCATTGGCGGCATCCTGTTACTGAACAAACTGGGAATAAAGAAACAGGTATATCACTGTAACGAAGGCCATGCCGCCCTGATAAATGCACAAAGGCTGGTAGATTATATCAACCGCGACAAGCTCGAATTTAACGAAGCGCTCGAAGTGGTACGCGCTTCCTCCCTGTATACCGTGCATACCCCTGTTCCTGCGGGTCACGACTATTTCGATGAAGCGCTGTTCGGCCAATACATGGGGCATTTCCCCTATCAACTCGGCATCTCCTGGCAGGAGTTTATCGACATGGGGCGCACGAATCCCGGTAGCGACGAGAAGTTCTGCATGAGCACGTTCGCACTGAACACCTGCCAGGAAGCCAACGGCGTGAGCCAACTGCACGGCAAAGTATCGCAGGAGATGTTCGCACCCCTGTGGAAAGGGTATTTCCCGCAGGAGCTGCATGTCGGGTACGTCACGAACGGCGTGCACATGCCGACGTGGATGGCTACCGAATGGAAAAAGTTCTGTTATGAGAATTTTGGCGATAACTTCACGGGCGACCAGTCGAACAAGGCATTGTGGGAGAAAATCCAGCATGCACCCGACGGGCAGATATGGGAGATACGTCAGGCGCTAAAAAAGAAACTCATCGATTACATCAAGTCGCAATACCGCGAAAACTGGTTGAAAAATCAGGGCGACCCGTCGAAAGTAGTCGCCATCCTCGACCGCATCAATCCGAACGCGCTGCTGTTTGGCTTCGGTCGGCGTTTCGCAACCTACAAACGCGCACACCTCCTGTTTACCGACCTCGACAGACTGTCGAAAATCGTTAATAATGAGAAGTATCCCGTGCAGTTTGTCTATACCGGCAAGGCGCATCCTGCCGATGGCGGCGGACAGGGACTGATCAAACACATCGTTGAGATATCGCGCCGCCCGGAGTTTCTCGGAAAGATTATCTTCCTTGAAAACTATGACATGCAACTGGCACGCCGCCTCGTGTCGGGCGTCGACGTGTGGGTCAACACCCCTACCCGACCGCTCGAAGCCTCCGGCACGTCAGGCGAAAAAGCCGAGATGAACGGCGTGCTCAACCTGTCGGTGCTCGACGGCTGGTGGTATGAAGGCTACCGCGAAGGAGCCGGATGGGCGCTGACGGCAGATCGCACGTACGAGAACCAACAGTTTCAGGACCAGTTGGATGCGGCGACCATCTATCACCTGCTCGAAGATGAAATCATCCCCCTGTATTTTGCCAAAAACAGTAACGGTTTTTCGCCGGCATGGATACAATACATCAAAAATTCAATGTCGCAGGTTGCACCCGACTATACGATGAAACGCATGCTCGACGACTACTTCGACCGGTTCTACCACAAGCTGGCTGCCCGCTCCGTCATGCTTGCAGCCAATCATTTCGCCGAAGCCCGCAAGATGGCCGACTGGAAAAAAGAAGTGTCGGCCCACTGGGATACGTTCGAGGTCGAATCATTGCAGTTCAACACCAAATCATCCTATCAGCCTGCTGTCGGCGACGACTACACGGTAGAGGTCGTGATCAACCGCAAAGACCTCCGCAGCATGCTCGGCATAGACTTGATTGTTGCACGTGAAAATCCCGAAGATCACAAACTCGAATTTATATTTTCGGATTCATTCACGCTCGTAAAGGAAGAAGGCCCAAAGTTATTCTTTGAGTTGAAACGCACGACATCCGAAATAGGCCATTTCAAAGTCGGATTCCGCGTCTATCCGTTCAACGAAAACCTGCCGCACCGGATGGATTTTGCTTATGTGCGGTGGTTAGAGAGTAGAGATTAGAGTTTAGAGTTTAGAGTTTAGAGTTTAGAGTTTAGAGTTTAGAGATTAGAGATTAGAGTTTAGAGATTAGAGTTTAGAGTTTAGAGTTTAGAGATTAGAGTTTAGAGTTTAGAGTTTAGAGTTTAGAGTTTAAATGTAGGGGCGAACCGCGTTCGCCCAATTCGTAATTAGTAATTAGTAATTAGTAATTAGTAATTAGTAATTAGTAATTAGTAATTAAAAAAAATGGAGTTCAGACTGGAACATAACGACAAGGATTCAAACGCACGGGCGGGGCAGATGATAACATCGCACGGGCGGGTGGAAACTCCTGTGTTCATGCCTGTCGGGACGCAAGGGACTGTCAAGGCGGTGCATGTTACGGAATTGCGTGACGACGTCGGTGCGCCGCTCCTGCTGGCTAATACCTATCACCTTTATCTGCGTCCGGGGATGGAGACGCTAAAGAAAGCAGGCGGTCTGCATCGCTTCAATGGCTGGGAACGACCGATCTTGACGGACAGCGGTGGCTTTCAGGTCTTTTCGCTGGCGCAAAAAAGAAAGCTAAGCAATGAAGGCGCCGAATTTCGATCGCATATCGACGGAAGCAAGCATTTTTTTACGCCCGAAAAAGTGATTGACATCCAACGCGTCATTGGCGCCGACATCATCATGGCTTTTGATGAGTGTTGCCCCGGCGACGCCGACTATCAATATGCCAAAAAATCGTTGGCGCTGACCGAGTTATGGCTCGGACGCTGCATGAAACAATTCAAAAGTACCGACCCTGAATACGGATACAGCCAGTCACTGTTCCCCATCGTTCAGGGATGCGTGTACCCTGACCTCCGCAGACAGTCCGCCCTACATGTTGCAACCTACGATGCAGACGGATATGCCATCGGCGGGCTTGCCGTCGGCGAACCGACCGAAAAAATGTATGAAATGATTGAGGTGACGAACGAAATCCTGCCGATAGACAGACCCCGCTACCTGATGGGCGTCGGCACGCCGGCCAACCTGCTCGAAGCCATCGCGCGCGGCGTGGATATGTTCGACTGTATCATGCCAACCCGCAACGGACGTAACGGGCAGCTGTTCACCATGAACGGCACGATGAACATGCGCAACAGTAAATGGGCCGACGACTTTTCGGCGATCGACGAACACGGACATTCGTTTGTCGATACTTTTTACAGCAAGGCCTATCTCCATCATCTTTTCAAAGCCGACGAGATACTGGCGCTCCAGATTGCCTCGATACACAACCTGGCATTTTACATCCGGCTGATGCGCGAAGCAAGGCGCCACATCGTCGATGGCGAATTCTCTCAGTGGAAAAATAGTGTTTTACCGGAGCTAAACAATAGACTATAACGTAAAGACGAGGCGTGCCGCGTCTCCAAAAAAAATAATACGAAACGAAACGATTTTTAAATACGAAACGATTTTTAAATACGAAACGAAACGATTTTTAACATGCGACGAAACGATTTTAAATTGAAACGGATTGACATCTATATCATCAAAAAGTTCCTCGGTACCTTTGCCTTCACACTATCAGGCATGATCCTCATAACCGTCGTCTTCGATGTTACCGAAAAATTCGACAAGCTCATGGTCCCGGAATTGATGCTAAAGGACATTGTCTTTGATTATTATCTCTGTTTTATTCCTTTCTTCATCAGCTTGTTTGCTTCATTGTTCACGTTCATCGCCGTTATTTTCTTCACTTCCAAACTTACCGATAATTCAGAAATCATCGCCATGCTGTCGACCGGCATGAGTTTCGACCGTTTGATGCTTCCTTATGTTATCTCGGCTGCCATCATCGCCATTTCCATGTTTCTGCTGAGTGCGTATATCATCCCGCCTGCCAATAAGAAACGCCTTGCTTTTGACTATACTTACCTCAACAAAAGTAAAAAAGTGGAGTATAAGGAGCATGTTCAACTGGAAGTCGAACCGGGCATTTTTGCCTATTTCGACCAATATCGCAATTCGACACGAATGGGCTATCGCTTTTCGCTCGAACGGTTCGAAGGAAAAACGCTTGTATCAAAGCTGACAGCCAACTCCATCAAGTACGATACGCTGTATAACTGGACGATCATTGACTATATCGTACGCGACTTCGACGGGCTTTACGAACATATCTCAACCGGCACACGCAGAGACACGACTTTAAAGTTCGTGCCGGCAGACTTCCTTATTCAGGAAGGCGATTGCGAAACGATGACAAGCCCCGAACTTGCAAAACACATCAAACGACAAAAACAAAGGGGCATTGGCAATATCCAGTCCTTTGAGATTGAATATCACAAGCGTCTTTCCAACTTGTTTTCCTATTTCATACTTACCGTCATCGGCGTATCCCTTGCATCCAACAGGAAAAAAGGCGGCATGGGACTCAATATCGGTATCGGCCTTGGGTTGAGCTTTTCGTATATCCTGTTCATGACCATCACTTCGTCGTTTGCCATCAGCGGACTTGTCAGCCCAATGATAGCCTCCTGGATTCCTAATGTCGTCTATAGTTTCATTGCTATTTATCTTTATCGGCATGCGCCGCGATGATGAAAACTTTGCGGTCTTTGCGAAAACCTTTGCGGTCTTTGCGATTTTTTAACGCGAAGGACGCGAAGTGGGGAACGCGAAGGAGACGCGAAGTGGGGAACGCGGAGGACGCAAAGAGGGGGGACACGAAGAATACTAAAAAATTTATATTATGACTGAGAATGAAATTGCGAGCATTGTTGTAGGCTTGGGGATGAAAATACACAAGGTATTGGGACCCGGCTTGTTGGAAAGTGTATATGAAGAATGTCTTTTTTACGAGCTCAAAAAAAATGGTCTGTTTGTTGAAAAACAAAAAGCGTTGCCATTGATCTATGAAGGAGTTAGGCTGGAAGTTGGGTATAGGATAGACCTGTTTGTGGAAAAGAAGGTAATAATTGAAGTAAAATCGGTAGAAGCCCTAAACAATTTGCATTTGGCGCAATTATTAACCTATTTGAAGTTAAGCGATTGTAAATTAGGGCTGTTAACAAACTTCAACACGGTACTGTTTAAGGATGGCATCAAACGGGTGGTTAGAAATTTATGAGGCAGGGCAACGTGGATTAAAAAACGCAAAGGCGCAAAGAACGCAAAGATATTCAAAACCTTTGCGGCCTTTGCGAAAACCTTTGCGGCCTTTGCGTTCTAAAACAGCGTTCTAAATTTCCGAATATCGGAATTATCCCAGCGTATTGCCTATCAGGAAGGTGGCTGCCAACGCTACGATGGCGTACAATTCGGGAAATACGGCTAAAATAAGCGTTTTACCGAATACGTCGTAACCGCCGCCGATACCGGCAATGCCGTTCGCGCAGACTTGTCCCTGACGAAGCGCTGAAAACAGACAGACAACGCCCAGCGCTGCTCCTGCGAACAGAATCGCAGCGCCCTGAAACATGGTCATCGTATCGCTAAGATAAGAGGATATCAGGAAGTATCCCAAAAAGCCGTACAAACCCTGCGTACCAGGTAATGCACTCAATACTAAATAGTTACCGAATGCGTCAGGGTTCTTTTTCATCGCTCCTACGGAAGCGTTTCCTGTAATGGTAACACCAAAAGCGCTTCCGATACCTGCCAGTCCTATCATCAGACCGACGCCAATATAAGCCAAAATAAAAGGTTGCATAATTTTTTATTAATTAAAGATTTATAAATTATTGATTTTTTACTGCGTTTCACGCTCAATGAATTTGAACGGTTTGTATTTCTTGCCGCCACCCTCGAAGCCTGCGTTCTTGTAGAACTCCACAAAGGTGAGGCGCATCGGGTGAACAAACGAGCCTAAGGCCGACATGAAAATATTCAGCCCGTGACCGATCACGAGGATGAGGATCATGATCAGCTGGCTCACAACCGGAGGCGCATCGCCGCTCAGCTTCATGGCTAAATCGTTAAAGACGAAGCCCATGACGCCGCTGCAGATACCCAGTGCAAACAGACGGATGTACGACAGCAGGTCGCCCAGCAGTCCGCTGACCATGTTATACGTGTTCCACAACCCGGAGCCAACGTTGATGAGCGGATTGCGACCGGGCGTGTTGAGGAGAAAGATAAGCACGCCGGCAATGCCCAGTACCGAATAGGTAATGTATCGCGCCGAGCCGAACATCTCGTCGCCAAACGCCAGGTACAAACCGCCGCCGCCCAGGATAAGGATAAGCCAGCCCCACGTCTCGAGCGAGTGGAGGAAACCGTGACGGCGAATGGCGCCGAAAGCCTTGACGAACATGGCAAAGATGATTTGCACGCCGCCCAGCATCAACGCCACGAAGAACAGTTTGTTGGAATCGATCATATAAGCCTTGAAGGCAGTCAGCCATGCCCATTCCATATCCAGCAGGGGGATGCCGAAGAAGGTGCCGCAGATGGCGCCACAAACGACGGTCGACCCGCCCAGAAAGGCTGCCAGCGTCAGGATAGGACGAAACGACGCCTTTACTTTGAAACGCGCGATCAGGGCGCCGAGAAATATTAACAGACCATACCCGGCATCTCCGAGGCACACCCCGAAAAACAGCATGTAGAATGGCGCAAAAAACGGCGTGAGGTCTAACTCCTGATAAGCAGGCAAATCGTACAGTTCGCCAATCGGTTCGAACAGTCGCGAGAACCAGTTGTTTTTGAGCAGGATCGGCGCTTTTACATCATCGCCGGCAGGTGATTCGCCGACATAATACACATCCTGCGTCTCAAGCGCCTGGATCAGTTCCGGCTCCTTTACTTCGGGCGTCCAGCCTTCAAGCAAAATCAGTTTGTCGTCGACCGCCTTTTCCACCTGGAGATGAACTTTGTTCAGGTCGATATCTTCGTGTAACCGGCGCTGCATCTCTTTCAGGTTGTTCAAATGCCCCGAAGCCAGCTCGTCCAACTGTTTTTGTAAGTCTATCGCCTGACCTTCGTTTTCCTGCAACGCAGTTTCCAATGCGCCGAGCGACTGACTCGAAATACGCATTTTGTCGGCTTCAGGCTCCTCGCCGAACCCCTTAGGCGCCAGGGGAATAAAATAAA
>Ga0082212_10004508_pt1 | contig 19291 bp, 3 predicted proteins | sample TergutNt197P3_FD_71548 | JGI IMG/M metagenome (GOLD analysis project Ga0082212, IMG submission 71548) | Neocapritermes taracua P3 segment gut microbial communities from Petit-Saut dam, French Guiana - Nt197 P3 | ecosystem: Host-associated > Arthropoda: Insects > Digestive system > Gut ... | reverse complement strand
CGTTAAAATCTGCGAAAATCAGTGTCTAATTATTTCATGCATCATTTTGAATCTACATCCTTGCAGGTCAATCAAGAGATGAGGTATATTTTGTGACTTTTTTTGTTCGAATTTGAGTACTTAGTTCCTACTCCCTAACCCCGCAGCTCTATTTAGCGAAAAATGTCGATTATTGTAGTTATTTCACAATCCTAGAAATTTTTATAAGTATTTACATAAAATGAAAATTATGCTAAAATGTACTTAATGTTATTAATTTGTTAAAAAAAAGCGGTAGTGTCAAATATTCCATGAAAAACTGCAACTTATCAAACTCTTAACAGGCTACTACTGATAAATCCAGCTGAACAACTATTAACTAATCTTTTCATACAATAAAAAGTTTCGCAGAGCGAAGCAACAACAACTATTCATTATTCATCATTCAGTATTCACTATTCACTATCCGAAGGGGGGTATGCTTATGATTTAGGGTTAATTGGCCCTATAGGGTAAGGATTTTCCCGGATTGACACTGAAAAACAAATTTTATTTAGGAGGGATATTTTAATGAGGATCAAAAAGTTTTTACTGCCCGGTTCTGCTGCTCTTTTGCTGGTATTGGTTGTTTGTCTTGTCGCAATGTCCAGCATTACGCTGGTAGGCGCAGCTCCTGCCCCAGTTCCTGATGTTGGTAATGAAAAATTCCAAAATTTGGTAAAAGCCTTCCCCGGATTGTGGGATGAGGAAAAGGGAGTTACCCAGCCTGTTTTTAATATTTTAGCCGCAAATGTGATTCATGAAGAAGTTTGGGTCGAGGTACCGGTGGAATCTTTTGCCACCGGACAGTTGGGGATAGACCATTCATCTAAAGGCCAACGCGACTTGGTTTGTATCAGGATCACCCGCCCCAGGCCGGTCGACCCCAGCTATCCCCACACTGCCGATCCCGCCAATCCCACCGGCGTGACTCAAGTGCCGGTACTTATGGTACATAGCCCCTACCGCGGCAATAATCTGCCAACCGCAGACTACAACAGGGCGATAGCAAAAAATCACCCCAATACGGAATTTTTCAATAGCCCCGTAATGCTTCATGGCATCCTGCAGAGTGCACGGGCTTATGAAGTCAACCCGGATACTACCCATTACACCTATGCCGATGATGTGAAGAGTGATAGGCTTAAGATGCATGAATGGCCTTGGACTGATGCTGCTTATCCCGATACCTATTACAGCATCCCTGCTTCACGCGGGGCAAAGCCCATTGCCATGGCCGGCGCCTTCTCTTCCGGCGCTGTAGCTTCCGGCGGCTTGTCCCTGGAAACCTATTCCTTTGCTCGGGGCTTTGCCATTGTCCAAACCAGTACCCCGGGGAACAGATATGGCCTCTCTACCAACAGCGCTACATCAGGCCCTTTCAATGACGGTTTAAATGCCTATGGTGAAGTATATGAAATGCTGGCAGGTCTTGCCGCTATCAAATGGCTCAACGGCGAATGTAGAGCCTATAAGACAAAAGCTGCTACGGAAGAAGTAGTCGCTTACTGGGCAAACGGCGATGTTGCCATGACCGGTACCTCCTATGTCGGCACCACTCAAATGGCCTTGGCCTCGGCGGGATATGAGCCGTTAAGGGCTATCCTGCCTCGGGCGGGTCTCTCCAGTATGTATACCTATTTCCGCCAAAACGGCGCTGTTTATCCGGGCCTGTCAGCTCAGGGCGAAGATGCCGAATGGCTCTCCCGCTATGATTTGAGCCGCTGGCAAGATCCTAATTTCGCACTCGGCCAACCCGACCGGATCGCCTATGAGAATATTATGGCAAGGCATGCCAATGAGATCTCGCGGGAAACCGGTGATTATAACAAGTTCTGGGATATGGGGAACTGGTACGGACAAGCCGAACGCTATAAAGCAGCGGTTCTCTTTATGCAGGGCTTTGAAGACCGGAACGTGGGCACTCAGCATATGGATCAGCTCTATAAGGCCCTCAAGGAAGTCGACCCGGATTATCCGATCAAGCTCATCCTCCACCTGGGAGCTCATACTACTGTCTATAACTGGGCCGCAGGTCAGGTTCTGGAAACATCCCATAAATGGTTGGACCGTTTTATCTATGGCATTGAAAACGGGATCGACACCGATGAAACCGTAGCCTGGGTCGCCAACAATGTGACGGGCGAATGTAATGAATACTCGTCCTGGCCGGCGCCCGGAACCGAAATGCGCAGGTATTATTTCGGCCAGACCGGCGATGGCGGCGGCCAATTGTTTACCAATCCTCCTGCCAAAGCAGTGGAAGGCCCCTTTGCCGACCCGCTTTCATACCGGGGTAGAGATGATTTAAGAGATCCGGATGATCCCTTTTATAACTTAACCGCGGCAAACTACAGCGATGTAAACAGCACCAACTGGTGGTATACTCCCGAAACTGCGATCGAAAACGCTTGGGAAGCCACCCTGCTTTTCCCCACAGCAAGACCCAGCGGGGTTGATCTGGATGAAATACTCAAGCATACCAATGCCCGTCTGGCTTATGTGACCGAGCCTCTAACCAAGCCGGTTACCTTAAGCAGCACCGCGAGAGTGACCCTGGATGTAACACCATATTCAGGCATCGGTTCAGTTTCCGCCATGATAGTTGATCTGGGCGTCGCCCGGCGGAGCGCTTCAATAGGTACTAACGCAGCCTATCAAATACCGGCTTTTGCCAATGCCTATACCGCCTATAACAGGGGAAATTATTCTATCGGTACAGCCACTACCCAGTATAAGGTAGTGACCAGAAACTCTGTTGACATCCAGAACCCCAATCCCAGCGGCATTACCTACTTAGATCCCGATCTGACGAGGAGCACAGGTTTTGTACCGCCATACTGGTATCAGACAACGAAAATAGTACCGGGTGAATCCTATAGCTATACCTTTACCCTGGAACCCAGGCACTATACTTTCGCCGAGGGCCATAGGCTGGCAGTCGTGATCTACTCCACCGACTACAGACATACCATCAGGCCGGAAGTAGCCACCAAATTCGAATTGAATCTGGGTGAAGATTCCTACATAGATCTGCCCCTGATGAGCCCGCTGCCCAATACCGCCGACCCCGTGCTTAAGGTCGCCAATGTTAGCGCAGCTCCCGGAGGTACTGTTGATGTTACCTATAGTATCGAAAACAATACCCTTGGTTTCACGGCCCTGGATCTGAAGATTCCCTATGACAGCACTGTCTATGCACCCGTTGCTGTCACTCCTGCCGCCATATTGGCTACTCCTTTCTTTGCGGTCAATCCGGTATTTGCCCCGGATACGATGCGGCTTGCCTTCGTCTCCGATGATAACATTATGGGCGACGGCCTTCTTTTCACCGTTTCCTATAAATTAGCCGCGACCGCTCCCGGCTTAGGGGATTTCCCCCTGAACGTTGATGCAGTAAAACTGCAGTACGAATCCACGCCCGACAGGTTGATCGATCTGGGCGTCAAAGTAGATCCCGGCGCCCTGGTCATTGGTATCCTGGGTGATGTCAACGGTGATGGTATAATCAGCCCGGAAGATGCCATGCTGATACTGCAAATGATCGTAGGCTTGGTTCCCTGGACTCCCAGAGCGCTGCTTTTGGGTGATATCAATGGTGACGGGGTTGTTGATACCACGGATGCTGCGCTGATTTTGCGTATGGTAGTCGGAGGATGATATCAGAGGTCGGATGACAGAAAACAGAGGACAGCAAGGGTTAGGTTTTGCTTCGCAAAACATTTAAGCAAAAACCAACAATTCCGGTATTTATTATCTAAAAAGCGGCTCCCAACCAGGGCCGCTTTTTTATTGGGGTATATTCATGGTTCGGATGTCAAACCCTTTTTTTGCGATTCCGCCGCCTTGACTGAGGGTATGAGGCAGCCGGTGCTGTTGTCTGTTATTTTTACAAATTATTCCTTTTTTGTTTGTAAATGGATAAAATATATGTTATTATATTATTAAAAAGAGCTATATTAATTAGTACTCTGCTAAACATAGTTAATATAGCACAAGGGGGGATGCTTATGATTTAGGGTTTGCTTTTTGCTGAATCAAGTATTAAATCACACTTTACTGAGAGCCAACTTAATTTTTAGAGGAGGGAATTTTTTATGAAGCTAAAAAGACATATGCCCCTAGCTGTAATGGTCTTGTTGCTGTCCTTATGCTTAATTGGATCAGTGTCCACAGGCTTAGCAGCAGTATTTGCAGCCCCGGCAGTAGATGAGGTGCATAGCATCACATCGGAGGAAGATGGAATCACCCAAAATCAATTGGACGCGATGGCCATTGACAAGCAAAGCTGGAAACTTCAAGAACATATGACTTGGGCTGACTACAAGGCAAATCCTGTTGTTGACTGGGAAGATGCTACTGATCATAGTATTGCACCGAGCAGACCCCTAAGAGGTGCGTTGATTTTATGCGACTTCCCTGACGTGCCAATGATCAGCGGAGATGCGCTGAGCTCAGAATTAATGGGTAACCCCCAGCACCGTGCGGATAGAGAAGATCTTGCAGAATTTTGGGTAGATTTTCTCAATACTCCGGGCAAAATGAATAATTTTATGACTTTTAATGGATATATACTGGAAAACTCTTATGGGGACTGGGCTGTTGAAATGGATGCCTTCGGCCCATATCAGCTTAGCGGATTTGAATTCCAGTATGGCTTCTGGAGCTCCGGTAACACCGCCTTCGATGACTACACCTTTTCCAGGCAGTTCCCCAGAACACCCTCAGGCAGCGGCGCCAACACAGAAGCCTTCCGTCTTGCTTTGGAGGATGGTGTCGAGTTTTTTGACCCCGAAACAGGGGAAATGATCTACAACTTTGTTTTCGTCCTCCATGCCGGCTATGATCAATCCGGCTCATGGCAGGAACTGGGGGAAATGATGTTCCTTGGTCGGGATAAGATTGCCGCCGTTCCCAAGGGAGAACTTAAGCACCCTCTTACCGGTAAACTTTTACCGGATATTTCCGGCATGGACTTCACCGGATGGGCCAGAATTAAAAAGATCCAAGAAATCGTAGAAGACCCGGATTTCAACTTAAGAGCAGAATGGCCGAATTTCTATATGCTTGATATAGAAAGAACTTGGAGAAATCAGACAGCTACCGGAGCTGTTTATACCGCCGCACTTGGAGCTCATGAAGCCGGCGGCAAGTTAGAGGCTGCTTTTGATCAATTTAAAATTGATTATCCCTTTACCGATCGTACGCAAACTCAATTTAGGGATACTGTTTACAGGCCCGAATTTGCCCAAGATTATGCCAACAGGCAAAAGTTGATTGATCCGGATGATCCTGATTCCGAATTTACGGAAGAATGGTTAGCTTTTGCTGCCGACAACACAGATGAGAGAATTCTAGCTAAATTGAAGGACCTGCTTGAGGGAGCAGAAGAATCAGCCAGAACCAGTACGACAAATCCTTACTACCAAGCAGTTCCTACGCGCTATATCCCATGGAGTACCTGGTATGGCGGAGTAGGTATTTGGTCGGGCGCAGGCAGCGCTATTGACACTAATGTTTATTTAAGCATTCCTCTCTCCATTCAGGGTGAAAGTGATGGCATGGCCACATTTGCTCACGAATCAGGCCACCTTTTCGGCTTACCGGATAACTATAACGGCCCCTATGATATCCCCAGAACACGTTCATATACGGGCCCTTGGGATTTAATGAGCCGCGGCTCTTTTGGCGGCCCCTATGGAAATCATACCAGATGGGATATCCCTTCGGTAAACGGTTCTTCTGTGCCAAGCAATCAGGTTTTGAGAGGCAAATACGTTAACGGATATTCTGATTTAGAAAACGATATCTTGTATCTGAACTACGCGGAAATCAAGGATGGTCTTGTGATAACCGAGATCTTTGGGCGTAATGTTCCCACTAACTTGGGTATAAAAGATAAAGAAGGCAAGGAAATTACCGGCTATCGCGGCCTGATGATTCAGGGCATGCTGGATCAGACACCGGAGGAAACCTGGGCCCAAATCAGTTTGCCGGGCAGCGGCACCTTAAGAATAGACCCATTTAAATGGAACTGGGGACCGAATGGACCCGGAAGCAATAATGCCCCCGGAGAGACCAGGCGATTCAATGGATTTTCCCTAGAGGTCATGGATAAAACCGGTTATGACTCATTCCTTCCCGATCACGGTGTAATGATAGCCAAAATCGCTAATATCACAGCTAACCGTGCCGGCCCCATCTCCACCTATATTCAAGATTCTCATCCGGATCCGCTTAACTTGGTTGACTTCACAGCTGCTGATGGAACCATCAACATGCTTTCAGACGGCGACCAGCTCCAGCTGGCAAGCTCTTTATTTCATGCGGGTGTGCATAATGATCCCAATTACTATCGCGATCATAGCGAAAAATGGCTTGCAACCGATGAAAGAACCGGCGTTCATGGCAATGTTGTCAATGAATACATTGACCCTTATAACAAACTGCATTTCTATATACTTGACAAAATTGAAAATCCGGGTAAATACGGTGAATTCCTCAGCTATCAAATAGCGGTGAGAAGCACTGCCGATGATGCCGCTCAGGTTGGCGGGGAATTAACTTTAGCAAAAGGTGATTTCTCTGAGGCTTCTGAGGGCAACTATGCCGTTCAGAAGTTCATACTTGAGCAATCGGCCGATGCAAATGGCACTGATATTGTCAGGATCAAAATTGAAATCGACGAAACCAAACCTGCAGGCGCTTTATTGGAAGAGGATGTCGTAATTCTTAATAACTTGTACACAATTGAACCGGGCGGGGAAATCCGCTTTGATGTATATATTAAAGCTACCGATGGTGTGTTGGAGTCCTTCCCGGAAGGGTTGGAAGTGAAAGCTTCTTCTGAAACCGCTCTCCCAACCCTTGGTGATGTTAACTTGATTACAGATAAAGAAATCGAAATCACTTACTCCGAGCCAGTCAAAAGCAATGAGGAGGCACATGAAATCTTTTCAGTTCTTGTTGACGGGGAAGAAGTAGAGTGGGAATTCCTATCTTATTTCAATTTTGGTGAATATGCCGATCGCGGCGGTGTTGTTAATCTGCGCCTGACTGAACCGCTTGATGTCGGTGAGCCGCGGGGCAGGAGACGCGAAACTGCTGCTGAAACATTTCTTGCCCGTACAGAGCACATAAAAGGACCTATCGCTGCTGAGAAAGTAACAGTATCTCTTGGTGGCGGCACTGCTAAAACCGCCGAATGGGAACCCTTCTATATGGAAAGATCGCTGGGCAATATGTCCAGGTTATGGGTTTGGGGATCTGCCAAGGCAGGAAATAACGGAACACAATTGCTTTTAGCTAATCCAAATAACTACACATCGAACAATATATTCTCAGCTACGACAGATCCTCTTTTCACAGATGAATATATTGTAAGGCAGGTTGCCGAAGGTATAAACAGATTTGTCGGCCGTTCCGAATATATGAACCTGCCCATAATTGACTCCGGGTTCAAAGCGCTAATCGTCGGTCCCTCGCAATCCGTTTACGAAGTTCCTGAGTACCGTGAGCTTTATGTCCATGGCGTAACCACCGATACTTTTACCCGCCCCAGCATAAAAGCTACCGAGGTACCCGGCAACTTTGACCCCGATACAGGTGAATATAAAAAACCCTATATTGTGGGCACATCTGATGATGTTATGCGTTATGACAGCCCTCTTAAGGCGGATGACGGTGTAAGTCCGGCGCGTCCCAAGTCAGACCATTTCCATTTAGGCGAGGCCTTTTTTGACATATACTGGGAGATGGGCATGGTACAAGGCTGCCCGCGTTTTCCCCTCAGCTACTATAACGCCTGGGACGATTATCGTTATGAGTTACACATTGAGGATGCTTATAATAAAGCCAAGGCAGCAGGTCTGTGGCCGGAAACAGCTATGATGAATAGCGTTAAAGATTATTATGTATATGGGGCAATGTCGTTCTGGGAGATGATTACAGAATCTGAAGCCTTTGAGGAAATGTCGTGGCCGGTTAACACCCGCGCCGAAATATATGAGTACGACTATCCGTTATATTGGGCATTGTCCGGCGCTCATGGGAAATATGAGTATTGGACAGGGGTTGGCGCCGGTCAAAACCTTACCTCAAGAAGCGACTTTAATAAATATAACACCCCTTGGTTCTGGTGGAACCAACCGGATAATTTCGGTCTTCCGGCTGATGCTGACCCCACGGTAGGTGTTGCTTATCCGCCGCTTGCGATAGAAAGTGTTACGATTATATCAAACGAGTTGGTGGAGGTCAAGTTTAACCGTGAGGTAAATACCATTGCTGCGGTGACGGATGCGGCTAACTGGAGGGTTTATATCGGTGGCAGGCAGCTTACCGGAATAACTGATTATCACGGTTATGGCTGGAAAAGCATCCGCTTGAGGACGACAAACAGGGTTAATTATACAACCGGCCTCTCAACCAGCAATGCAGCTGACCGTCTGGATAATGGAAAACCATACGGCAGGTATTTTGCCGGATTCACCCAAAAGGATATTGATCAACGTAAAGTAAGCGCCGGCGGTTGGATAGCCAATGACCAGCTACCTGGGGCAAATGCCCTTGATTTCGGCCAATTTGTCGGTCTTGATGATGCCATTGCAATGGGTGCAGGCCCGACCGAAGCCGGTACAGTTTATGTGGAATATGTGGGCGGAGCAACAACGGCGCCTCAGGTTTTGGACTGGGACGGCAACGAGCTTGAAAAAGGCAAAAGAGTTGCGGCTGATTTCAGACCTTGGGAGGGGCATGTATATAGAAGCCCGCTTACAGGGTTCTACGTCTATCTGGATAGTAATGTGGGAAGTAAAGATTTCTACATGTACCGCAATGAGCCTGAAGGTTTTGTCCAGCCCACCGCCAAGGATATTGCCATGAGCGCTGCCCATCAATATGAAGCTCAGTTTACCAACAACAAAACCGTGACATATCCTGCCAATGCCGGCGGGGCGGATTTCGACTTCGCCTTTAATGGCAGTTCCGGATCACTCACCGACTCAGTCAATACTACCCACTATACTTGGAATAACGGAGTAGTATCGCTGGGCGGGCAAAATCTCACAAACGGCCCGGTGGAATATGACAGGGTAGGTCAAAGGATTGCGGACGGAGCTATTCGCAACAACGGCGGAATGTTCCTTGCTGCAGGATCTGTACTGGGAAATCACCCCGGGCGCCAGACTATCAGAACCAGCCTTGCCACCGGTATTGCCGACGGACTCCGGGTCGAAGGCTGGGGCGGTAATGTTTTCCAATCTGAAGATATCGCTATAGTCAGGGATTATAATCTCTGCAGGTACAAAAACGAGAACCTGGTAATCCATGAGGGCGGACATGGTATTAATAGCTTCTTGGGCGGTGAGGGTAATTATGGCCAAAATGTTTACAATGATATTTCTGCGGCTTTTGCTACCGCTACGGCGCCCAAAAACGGTACAAGATGGTTTAGCGTCGATAATGTGCGCTCTTATACCGGTTCCAGAGGCGAGTACATAACAATGGGTACCGAATGCTACACAGGCACCAGCCGCGAGTCATTCGAAGGCATCAATGACGGAACCTGGACGCCCGTATCCACCAGGGAAGAACTCTTCCGTTACGACCCGTATGCCGGAGAGGTCTATAAGAGACTCTATTTTACCGGTGATCTGGGCTTGTGGTATGAAGGCAAAGTAGGTGACCCGCAATACCGGGTGATACTTGAGGACTGGGAACTCTTAAGGGATCAAAATGAAGAGTTCAGCCACTGGACCAGTGAAAATGATTTGCTTGCTTGGGGATTCTCCATATTCCCGACTGCCTACGATAATCCACACACGGGTACGCATAACCCGCTCATCAGATGGGTATCTTGGAATAGCCCAAGCGTGTGGAATCCCGAGCCTTATTTGGAACCCAACGCCAGCTTCCCCAATAACAGATTCGACTTTGTGGGTAGAAATGCTTATCACCCGGAGCCGGATGGAAAATCACCTATAAAAGTCCAGACCCACCCGTTCTTAGTTGAAGGAGGTATCAAGAAACCGGCAAGGCCTGCTGATATTGAGGCTTTGGTAACTCCGGTGTCAGGAACCATAGACAATACTTCTATTGCCATGCCTCAACCCGTCCTGATAGAGTTCAAGTTTGCCGATTTTAACGGCGAAATAACTACAAACAATGCCCAAACCAGCTTCGAGGTAACCCTGGATGGCAAACCGTCGCATTTCTATTTCAGATCATTCGAGGTAGATGAGGAAACCGGTATAGCCACAGTAACGCTGCGCTTGGAGTGGCCGGTAGAGGAAGATGTTGATGTCACAGTCAGCCAGCCTGTCGTCATCGAGGTGGCTGATGTTTGGACCGTTCCCGGCGGTATGGTGGATGTTACTTATAGTATCAAAGGTAATGCTCTTGGCTTCACCGCCTTTGATTTGGAATTGCCCTTCAATGAGCACTTTGTCGCCACCAAGGTCACCCCGGCCGCTAAAGTAGCAGCTGCGGGCATGTTCTTTGTCTCCAATATTACCGGTGATACTGTGAAAGTCGCTTTCGCTTCCAGTGAAAACATCAGCGGCGATGGCCTCCTCTTTACAGTGACCTACCAAGTGCCCGCCTCTGTTCTTGCTATTTTCGATGAGGCGCTGGATATTAATGTTAAGGCTCTAAAAACTGAAACCAATAAGGACGAAATAATAGATCTGGGCTATTCTGTCAGGCCCGGTACCTTGGTAATCGGTTTATTGGGCGATGTTGACGGTAATGGCACTATTACCCCTGAAGATGCCATGCTGATACTGCAAATGTACGTTGGCCTGATCCCCTGGACTCCCAGGGCGCTGCTCTTGGGCGATATCAACGGTGACGGTGTTGTTGATACCACGGATGCTGCGCTGATTTTACGTATGGTAGTCGGAGGATGATGTAAGGCAATTCGTAATGCGTAATGCGTAATGCGTAATTGAAATGCCTGTTAGCTGGAATAACTCCTGTCACAGCGGCTTGGGATTTTTGCCCCCTTTTGAAAGGGGGTGCCCCGAAGGGGCAATGTCAACAACTTAAGAAAATTTATCATTCATAATTCATCATTCATCATTTTTCATTTTAATTTAGCCAAATAATACCTGCAAAGCATAATGAAAAATGATGAATGATAAGTGATAAATTATGAATTAACAAGCTTTCTTCTGTTAAGATGTTGACATTACCTCACAGAGGGAGGTGGCGCGAAGCGCCGGAGGGAGCCCGCGTGGGGGCTGCTAATGTCACTTAAAAGCAACCAAAACTGATTCCATAAGCTAATTCCTATCTAAATATAAGGGGTGGCAAAATAATGCCGCCCCTTATCTATAATTTTACAGTTGCATTTTTTTCAGGGCAACCACATAAATACCATATTTTTCCTATTTTCTGGGGGTATTAGTTTCTTTACATATAAGGAGAAAATATGGTATTATTATGAAAAGGATTGGGTATTATTTGCAAATTTAAGCCCAAATTCTTGATTATATTTCCTTGGCGGTGACAAGATATCAACCGCATTACTTGTTAAATAAGACGATGAGGAGGGGTGCATATGGGCTGAGGTTGATTCGGATAACAAAGGCGCCCTAAAGTAGATGTAACTGAGGCACTTGATTACGAATTGCGAATTACGAATTGGTTTACTTAAGGAGGGAGACATAATAATGCTAAAAAAACACTTATTGTCCGGCTCTGGTATTCTTTTGTTGGTCTTGATTGTAAGCCTGGTAACATTATCCGGCGCCCTGGTTTTGTTCGCGGCTCCTGCTTCAGATGATTATGAGCAAATACTTGAAATAGAGGATGATTTGATCCCGGATCCGGCTATAGCAGCAGCTTTTGCAGATGATCCGGTCCTGGGTGATGTTAATCTGATCACAGATAAGGAAATCGAAATCGTTTTTTCCGAGCCGGTTGAAAGCGATGCTGCGGCTCAAGCAGTTTTTGCGGTTTTAGTTGATGGCAAACCTGTAGAATGGGAATTTCTTTCTTATTTCAATTTTGGCGAATATGCCGCAAACCCTGTTGTCAATATCCGCCTTAAAGAGGCTCTGCAAATCAGGCTTGCCCCCTATACCCAATATACCCTGGGCGCCGGGGCTGCTGCCAGAATAACGGTTTCATTGAAGAGTGCGCCTGCTGAAATAAAGACTGCCGCCTGGAAGCCTTTTTATGCCTATTATGATGCCCTGAGTACCAGTCATGCCGGCGTTTGGGGCAACCGGGGCTCCAGAGGTCTGATGTGGGTTTGGGGCAATAGCGATTCCCGCGTTTTGGCTTCCCATGTCAACAGCGGCGCCTTCAACTATATTCCTGCTTCCAATAGAAATACCTATACGGGACAGACAGGCTCAGGTGTTCCTAATGCTATTGCCAATATGACCTCCTGCATTGACAGGACAGTCGGCCGTTCCGAGCTGTTTGTTCAGTCCGCTATTGACCAGGGCATGCATGTGGTGGTTGTAGGCAATGGTAAGAGCGTTTATACCGTACCGGAATTCCGTCATTTATATCAACATGGGGTGACCACAGATACATTCAGCCGTGTTACCATAGGCGGTACCCGGGATAATCCTGTTGTTGTCACTACCGCCGAAGACCTGTACCGGGTAAAAGCCCCTAATGATAATACATATGAGTTTATGGCAGAATTTGCCAGGCTCTTCCTGGAGCTGGGTGTAAAAGACGGATGGTTCAGATTCCCCCTTGGCCCTTATGACGGCCCGGATGATTATAATGCTTTAATGCGTCTGGTAGCTGCTTTTGCCAACGCCAAGGCCAAGAATTTGTGGCCCGGCACCATAATGCAAAACAGCCTGGAAGACTATTATGTCTATGGCGTAATGACCTGGTATGAATGCATGCCGGAATCCGCCACCTGGCAAGAGAAAAATTTCCCTATCAATACCCGTAACGAGATGCTTGGTTATGACCCCATGCTTTATCAGGTCCTGGCCGAGATCCATGGGGAATGGGAGTATCATGTGGGTTCGATCAGCGGCTCTACAGATTCCGCCAGAAGATGGAGCGGCCCCTGGTACAAGCACAGTCAGACCGATAATTTCACTGTGATCGACGGAGAAATAAAGCCTTACGGACCTTTGGAAATAGTGGAAACCAACTTGATCTCTCCCAGCCAGATAGAGCTGGTGTTTAACCGGGAAATCCATGCCGATGACCTGGACGCCTTGCGTACCCTGGCCAATTGGGAAATCGAATGGACTCCTGCCGAAACTATCACTTACAATCATGGCGCAACGGTCTATACCTACGAAGCGGGTACCACCTATAAGTTTAACAGTACCTCTGCACGCAGGCTGGTAATGGAGTATTATATGTGGAAAACGCTGACCCTGAAGGTAACGGCCCATATGTTCAATACCGGGATCATGAGCTATGATATAGGCGGCTTTACCCAGGAAGATATAGACAAGGGCTTCGACAGTTCCCTGACCATTGAAGAAGGTTACAAGCCCTGGTTCTCGGAAGATGCCTATTACCGTGACCTGACGCCCGTGGGTGTGGGCTTCATGGGCGATGCCGGTGATATCAGCGGCTGGATGGCCGACACTGCTTCTTCCGGGAGTTCACGGGTGTCCATGGCGGTCAGCCCCAAGGTGCTGGCAACTCAGACTTCTGCGCAAATCGCCAGTAAAAGGCTGGTTGAAGCCAAGAAGATCCCCAGGGAGGCTTTTGTGGGCAAGCCCGGCGCCTTGAACAAGCATGAGTATGTGCAATTCGAATTGGATCCCCTTGACAATACCAAGGGCGCCTATTGGGACTATGATCTGAAGACCGGCAAAAAGACTGGCAGCACACCTCGCTTTCCCGTGGCGGTCAACGGTGTTTTAACCGCTGAATTCAAGGGCGGAGCCAACGCGGTCAAAGACTGGGCCGGCAATCCGTTGGAAAACAAGAAATATCAGGCCAAAATAAAACCCTGGCAAACTCAGGTATACCGCAGTGAAAAGACCGGCGTTTATAATTATGCCGATAAAGAAAGCGACAGGCTGTCTCTCTTGGTAGCCGGGGATTATTGGGATTATATGTACTCCGGCGTTTATGATAATATGGGTCAACGCATGGCCGACGGTTTCAACTTCGCTTACCACCACCAAAATGTCAAAACAGGTGAATACGGTTCCGGCGGTTTGGATATTATCGGCTATCATAATCATATGTATATGCCCTCCAACAGGCGCAGCCTCTACAGCGCCGGCCCCACCGTACTTTATGCCGAGGGATTGGGCTATCATGTTTGCTCTTCCATGGAATATGCGTTATTGCGCGATTATCAGTACACCCGCTATATGCATGAATCGATCATGCATCATGAAGGCGCCCATTCCGTGGAATTCCCCGGCATGTTCTATTTCACGGACCTTAATTTCGAGGTGCATGAGCTTTGGAACGATTTGAGGGCTGACGGTTTATGGCGGAGCGCCTATCCCATGAATAATTCGGCCGAATGGTTCGGAACGCTCTCTACCCAATGGTTCGGTACCCAGCGCGAGTCCGTGGACGGTACCTTTACCGGTGTCTGGACCCCCATCAGCACCAGGGAAGAGATCTATACCTATGATATCAGAAGCTATGAGTTCATGAAGAAGACTTATTACAGCGGCGAGACCTATCTGGATCCTGCCAAAGTACCAGGCGGCCAAACGGCATTGCCCGGCTGGGATAAGGACGGCAACTCCATCAACAATGATATCATCAAATGGGGGCTAACCAATCCCGGCACTATGAATGAAGACCGGGCGGATTTTGGTATTACCAATCAGTTCAGATGGATTTCCTGGGGCGGACCCAATGTCTGGGATATCACCGAAAGCCTTGTCCCCAATACCGGCATCCGCTATCAAAAAGGTATTGCCAATTCTTTCTATCCGAATAGAGAAGTTTACGGCGAGAATTATAACCCGTACCTGCTGGAATACAAGTACAAGGATTCTTTCTTAACAGCAACCCTGAAAGTAGCCGATGTAGCCGCTGCCCCCGGAGGCGCCGTTAATGTCACCTACAGCATCGAAGGCAGTGTTCTCGGTTTTACCGCCCTGGATCTGAAGATACCCTATAACAGCGCTATTTACGCCCCCGTTGCGGTCAAGCCTGTCGTGCCAGCAGCTGCTTTGGATACCCTATTCTTTGTAGTCAACCCGGCTTATGACACCGATCTTATGCGGGTAGCTTTCGTCTCCGAAGAAAACATCACCGAAAGCGGCCTTCTCTTCACTGTAACCTATCAAGTGGCAGCAACCACTCCTGCTTTTGGAGATTATCCGCTTGATCTGGAGGTTGTCAAGATGCAGTGCGAGCTGGCAGATGATCTATCCGATCTGGATGTTACGGTCAGTAACGGTACCCTGGTTATTGGTATCCTGGGTGATGTTGACGGCAATGGCTTAGTAACTCCGGAAGATGCCATGCTGGTACTGCAAATGGTAGTAGGCCTGATTCCCTGGACTCCCAGGGCGCTGCTCTTGGGTGATATTAACGGCGATGGCATAGTTGATACCACCGATGCTGCGCTGATTCTGCGTATGGTTGTCGGAGGGTGAATGTAGTTGTCGGTTGTTGGTTGCAAGTTACCGGATAAGTAAAGATAGATGTAGAGATAGAAAGGGGAACTCCCCCTGTCAGCTTCGCTGACATCCCCCAGAGGTAAAGCCAAAATCTCTGATTTTGAGTTTTACCTACGTGCAGTAACAGCGGTTTTGCTTTAGCAAAAGCCTGTTAATGCCTCGAAGAGGGGGACTTTGGCCCTTGCATTTTATACCAACTGGCTGGCTAAAGGGCAGCAGCCAAAGCCTCCCTCACAGAGGGAGGTGGCGCGTAGCGCCGGAGGGAGCCCGCGTGGGGGCTGCTGATGTCACTTAAATGCAACCAAAACTGATTCCATAATTTAATTTCAATCTAATATAGGGGGCCTGTGCCCCCTATATTACTTTAAATACCATAATTTCCCTTTTTCTTGCTGGCAATCTTCAAATGGCAAAAAATGTCGAATTAAGTAATAAAATAAACCAAATTATGCTATGGCTTCCATATTGTAGTATAATAGGATATATGTTATAATTATTTGTAATATAATATTAAAATTGAAAGGAAGATGAAAATGAAAAAGCTAATACCACTCATTTTGACCCTAAGCTTGCTGGCGGCATGCTTTGTCGTTCCTGCCCTGGCTGCTGTTAATTTCCCGGAAACTGCTCCTGATGTACTGGATAAAATCGAAGTAACTACGAAGCCAACAAAAATAACATACATAGTAGGTGAAACCCTTGACCTTACTGGCATGATTGTAACAGCCACCTATATTGATGCACCCGCAAAAGCGGTCACAGGCTACACCACAATTCCGGCAGTAGACACTATTTTAAACACCGCCGGCACCCTTACAGTTACAGTCGACTACGAAGAAGGAGGGATAACCAAAAGCGACAGCTTCAATGTTACAGTCGTCGCGGTAGTGTTGGAAAAAATTGAGGTGACTACTCGACCGACATATTTGAACTACTATGTTGGTGAAACTCTTGATCTTACAGGCATGGTTGTGACAGCAACCTACGATAATACAAGTACAAAGGTGGTTACCACAGGCTGTGCTACAATCCCGGCAGCAGGTGCAACATTGAATATCGCCGGTACCCAGACAGTAACAGTCAGCTATATTGAGGATGGCATAATTAAAACCGACACTTTCAACGTCACAGTTGTTGCGGTTGTGTTAGATAGAATTGAGGTAACTGCTCAACCGACAAAGACGGTATACCTTGTAGGCGAAAATCTTAGCCTTGAAGGCCTTATAATAACAGCCACCTACAATAACAGCAGCACAAGTGTAATTGCAGCTTCTGACTATAATACGAGCTTAATAGATGGTGCGGTCTTAAATACTGTAGGCGACCAGTCAGTTACAGTCAGTTATACCAAAGACGGTATTACTAAAACCACAACCTTTACCATCACAGTAAAACTTGAGTTGAAAAGTATTGAAGTAACAACACCGCCAACAAAAGAGGTATACTTAAAAGGAGAACTCCTTGTGCTTGATGGCATGGTTGTAACAGCCACCTATCATGATGGGAGTGCAAGTGTAGTTACAGATTATAACACGAATCCGATAAATGGTGCGGTCTTAAATACTGTAGGTGAACAGGCAGTTGCAGTCAGTTATGCCGAAGACAGTATTACTGAAACCACAACCTTTACCGTCACGGTAAAGCTTGAGTTGAAAAGTATTGAAGTCACCACTCCACCAAAAAAAGAGGTATACTTAGTAGGTGAACTCCTTGAAATTGGTGATATAGTTGTAACAGCCACCTACCATGATGGGAGTACAAGTGCAGTTACAGCTTATGGCACGAGTCCGATAAATGGTGCGGTCTTAAATGCTGTAGGCACCCAGACAGTTACAGTTAGTTATGCAGAAGACGGCATTACTGAATCCACAACCTTTACCGTCACAGTAAAGCGCGAATTGAAAAGTATTGAAGTCACCACGCCACCAACAAAAGAGGTATACTTAGTAGGTGAACTCCTTGAAATTGATGATATAGTTGTAACAGCCAACTACCATGATGGGAGTACCAGTGCAGTTACAACTTATGTCACGAGTCCGATAAACGGTGCGGCCTTAAATACTGTAGGCGAGCAGACAGTTACAGTCAGTTATACCGAAGACGGTATTACTGAATCCAAAAGCTTTACTGTCACGGTAAAGCTTGAGTTGAAAAGTATTGAAGTCACCACACCACCAACAAAAGAGGTATACTTAGTAGGCGAACTCCTTGAAATTGATGATATAGTTGTAACAGCCACCTACCATGATGGGAGTACCAGTCCAGTTACAACTTATGTCACGAGTCCGACAAATGGTGCGGCCTTAAATACTGTAGGCGAGCAGATAGTTACAGTCAGTTATACCGAAGACGGTATTACTGAATCCAAAAGCTTTACTGTCACGGTAAAGCTTGAATTGAAAAGCATTGAAATCACCACACCACCAACAAAGACGGAATACTTGGTAGGTGAACCCCTTGAACTTGATGGTATAGTTGTAACGGCTACCTACCATGATGAGAGTATAAGTGTAGTTACAGCTTATAGCACGACTCCGATAAACGGTGCGACCTTAAATACTGTAGGCGAGCAGACAGTTACAGTCAGTTATACCGAAGATGGTATTACTGAATCCAAAAGCTTTACCGTCACGGTAAAGCTTGAGTTGAAAAGTATTGAGGTCACTACGCCACCAAAAAAAGAGGTATACTTAGTAGGTGAACTCCTCGAAATTGATGATATAGTTGTAACAGCCACCTATCATGATGGGAGTACAAGTGTAGTTACAGCTTATGGCACGAGTCCGGTAAATGGTGCGGTCTTAAATGCAATCGGTACCCAGATAGTCACAGTCAGTTATACCGAAGACGGTATAACTGAAACTACAACCTTTACCGTAATGGTAAAGCTTGAGTTGAAAAGTATTGAAGTCACCACACCACCAACAAAGACGGAATACTTAGTAGGTGAGCCCCTTGAACTTGATGGTATGGTTGCAACAGCCACCTACCATGATGGGAGTACAAGTGCAATTACAACGTATATCACAAGTCTAGTAAATGGTGAGGTCTTAAATACTGTTGGCGAACAGACAGTTACAGTCAGTTATACCGAAGATGGTATTACTGAACTCACAACCTTTACTATTATGGTAAAGCGCGAGTTGAAAAGTATTGAAGTCACCACACCGCCAACAAAAGAGGTATACTTAGTGGGACAACCCCTTGTGCTTGAGGGCATGGTTGTAACAGCCACCTATCATGATGGGAGTACAAGTGTAGTCACAGCTTATGGCACGAGTCCGGTAAATGGTGCGGTCTTGAATACTATTGGTCCCCAGATAGTTACAGTAAGCTATACCGAAGATGGTATAACTGAAACTACAAGCTTTACCGTCACGGTAAAGCTTGAGTTGAAGAGTATTGAAATTACCACACCGCCAACAAAAGTAGATTACGAAGTTAAGAAACCCCTTGAGCTTGAGGGAATGATTGTTACAGCTACCTATCATAATGAAAGCAAAAAAGTGGTTACAGGATACACTACAACCCCGGCATCAGATGCAGATTTAGACACTGCCGGCCTGCAGGAAGTAACAGTCAGTTATACCGAAGATGGTGTAACTATGTACGCCAGCTTTGACATTAAGGTGTTGAACCCTTCAACCTTGAATAAAATCGAAGTAGAAAAAGAGCCGGATAAT
>Ga0082212_10004507_pt1 | contig 19301 bp, 12 predicted proteins | sample TergutNt197P3_FD_71548 | JGI IMG/M metagenome (GOLD analysis project Ga0082212, IMG submission 71548) | Neocapritermes taracua P3 segment gut microbial communities from Petit-Saut dam, French Guiana - Nt197 P3 | ecosystem: Host-associated > Arthropoda: Insects > Digestive system > Gut ... | reverse complement strand
GTCTGGCGGTATACATCGATGCGTATAAACCTGTTTACGCGATAAAGCTGTCCACCAAGAACTTCGGATTCGCGGACGGGAAAAAGACCGTACCGCTTTACGCGGCGTTTTGTCTGTAGAAGCCGACTTGCGTAATATTGAATAATTCGTTATATTTGATACGGCAAACACCGGACGCCTTACCTGAGGAGCATATCCATGAGACCGTCATTATCGATCAAAACATTGTTCCGCTCCCCCGCCAGGACGATACTTACTTTTGTGCTGCTGGGCGTAGCGTCTTTCGCGCTTTTTACCCAGGTGAGCGGATACGCGACGCTTGTCTACAAAGCCGATGTATCGGCAGCCATAGCCGGGCGGCTCTATCGCTTCGCGGGCTTGTATTTCGCTGTGATCGTCGCCGCCGCCGCCCTTGGCTCCACCTTCGCGACTTGGCGAAGCGCATTGGAACTTTTACAGACGAAAGAATAAGCCGCAACAAGGACTATAGTCGGAGCGATTATTCATGCTGAAACCTGAACTCACAACCATCGCGGAGTATATTCTCAGGCAAGATTACCGGTCTGATGAACCTGTCAAGACCCTTGTCCCGCTTAAAGGCGGCGAATGGTCGGCGGCTTATCAGTTCCGCGCGGATAACCGGCACTATGTAATAAGGCTGAGCCATACCCCGGAAAATTTCTATCGGGATAAATTTGCCGCTCGGATGTCGTCGCCTGAACTGCCTGTTCCGCAAATTATTAAAATAGAAAAGTATCAAGATCAATACTTTGCCGTTTCTCCATTCTTTGACGGAGAGCCATTCGAGATGCTGTCCATATCTGAACTTGAACAGACCATCCCATGTTTTCTCAGAATGATGAACGCGTTACAGTCAATCAACCTTGATTCGACGGAAGGCTATGGTACGATTACCACGGAAGGACAAGGCGCGTACCGCGGCTGGCACGATGCGTTGCTTGACGTTAATAATGACCGCCCGGAAAACCTGACCCACGGCTGGAAAAAGATACTTGCCAATAACCCGGTAGCCGAACGCAAGTATAACCGGTTTTACGAGCGGCTCACGGAGCTGGTTCCGTTCTGCCCGGAGCAAAAGCACCTGATCCACTCCGATCTCCTTTACCAAAACCTTCTCGTGCATGACCGCCGGATAAGCGCCGTATTAGATTGGGGCTGCGCTATGATTGGTGATCCGGTTTATGATATCGCTATTTTTTCCTTCTTTGAACCTTGGTATCCCGCTTTCACAGAAACCAAGCTCGTTAACAAAATGTGTGAATCGTACATGGCGCAATCGCCGGATAACACTCTTAACTTTAAGCAGAGGATGACCGCATATCAAATCCACCTGACTCTGGGTAACATCGCTTTTTGTGCCTTATCAGAAGGAAAATTTGATTATAACGAGCATATCGATAGGTTAGAGGAAGTAATATATAATGATGAATGATAGCTTTTAAATACGCCAGGTTCGCTATCTGGCGCGGCGCATTGGAACTTTTACAGACGAAAGAATAGGTTATCATGAGAACAGTCCCGGCTATATCATGGAGGTTTGTATATGAAAAAAGTAAGCTAAATATTGTTAATCGCAGCGTTGATCGTATCCCTGGCTTCCTGCGGCGGGTCTGATCCCGGCGCCGGCGGGGGCGCCGCTCCGACAGATCCTTCCCAATATGCCGCTGAAGTCGAAGCCATATTGGCGGAAGAACTGAGCGGGGAAATCACCGTAAGCTTCTTTGATCTCGAAGGCATGTTATATGAGAGATATCTGAATGAGGCGGCTTATCTCTTCGAGTTTGACCATCCCGGTACGACCATCAATGTCGGGCAGTCCAGGATGCCCGAAAGCGATTCATTCGGTACGTCGGACAGCCCCATGCAGGGCGTCATGGAAAGCCCGGAATATGTGGCGACGATGAACTATATAAGCCGTACCAATACGGAGCTGATGAGCGGCAAGGGCGCGGACATCATCGCCATCGACGTGCTGCCCTATTACCAATACGCCGCGAGCGGATATCTTGAAGACCTCCGGTTTTATATGGACGCAGATGAAAACTTTAATATCAACGGCTATCGGCGCGATATCATCGAAGCGGCGGAGTACAACTCCGGCCAGTATATGCTCCCCACAGGTTTTTGGTTTCAGTTTCTGACCTTCGATAATACTAAGGTGAGCGCCGCGGCGGCGGCGGCGATGAGAGGGAAGGCCGGTTTTACTTATTGGGAATATATGGATATGATACACGACCAGTTGATCGCCGACGACAGCGGCGCGATGGCGATCGATTTCTTCCGTGGGGCGCTCCATGCCGTACTCAGAGTCTTGAATGGTGATTTTAAGAAATACGTTGATCTTGAGAAGAAAGAGGCGCATTTTACCGACAGTGATTTCGCGGAAATGCTGGAGAGGATAAAGCGGCAGCGCGCCGACGGGTATTTCTACCCCCAACCCGACTCCCCGGAGGACTTGATAAGCCTTCTCAGCGAGCAATATTACTATCAATTTATTGGATATACATTGCTGCCGCAGCTATTTAAATCGGAGCCGGACGAAACCTTACGGAGTATCTTTAATATCACAGAAAACGACGAGATTGCCGGGCTGATGCTGAATAGCGAGGGGCAAGCCAGGTTTACCTATGGGCTGTTGTTCGCGATCAACGCGAATTCGCCGAATAAAAAGCTGGCCTGGGAGTTCCTAAAATTCCTGCTGAGCGAGGAAATGCAACAGACCAACATACAATGGGGATTCCCCGTCAATAACGCCGCCTTCATCGAGAAGACGAAAGAGGGCTTCGCGGACGGGCTGACCGACGACGGCAGACGGGAAATCACCAAGGCGGAAAATATCGAGGCGTATAACGCTTACATGGCTTGCCTGGAGAGGTTTTTGAGCGTTTTGACTTACTATAAATTGGAAGAACCGGTTATCGACAACATGGTCGAGAAAGAGGTCGAGCTTTTCCTGCGCGGCTCGGAAAGCGCCGAAGAAGCGGCAGCGTCCTTACAAAACAAGGTGCAGATTTATTTGAACGAGTAGCGGCGAATGTTCTGCTGTCCCGGGATATTGCGTTGACAGAACAGAAAACATGTAGCATAATACTACATAAAGGTGGTGCTATGTCGTATGAAGAAGAATGATACCGCGCTTAATATCCTTGTACCGGGCAAACTATATTCAAACGCGAAAACCGCCGCTGACAACAGAAATATTTCGTTGGCGGCCTTAGTTCGCATGGCTTTGACCGAGTGGCTTTCGAGCAACGGGGAGACAATCGACAAGATGAACGCGGATGAAATCTTTGCCGCGATGCAGGGCGAAATTATTCAAGGCAGGTGAATCGGATGCCGGACACGTTAGACGTGTTGTTTTCCTATCAGTTAGGCTACGACGTGTATTACGGCTGCCGCAGCCCCGCCGCGAGCGACATAGTCAAATGTGTCGAGGAAAACGAGCTGGTCAAATGGCTGCAGGTATCTCCGAGGGGTATATTCAACGTTAATTTAACAGACGCCGGGAGTATAACTCACCTTGACGGTACTCCTGTTGAGCGGCTTGATTTTGGCGAGTTCATAACAGGCGGAGAGCTATCGGCCGCCTGCGTGGATTTTATAGAACTGCGGCGTCGCGACGTGTACGATCAAGTTGAGAGATTTGTGAGTAGAGGCGATACGGTACGGCTTATCGCTCTCGTCTATGGAATGCGGAGCACGGGAAAGACGGTGATTCTAAAACAGCTTGCCGGGCGGGCATCATATCTGAACGAATCGGCATATCTCACCTTGAATTATGAGCAATACAGCGTCGATGACGTTTACGCATGGATGAGGGATCTCCGGAAAATCGGGATTAAGTACTTTTATATCGACGAGATAACATGGGCGGACGGGTTCACAGACCGCGCAATGGAGTTCGCGGACAAATTCGCGTCGGTTTCCGCGGTACGGGTAGTATTATCCGGAACGGATTCGCTGGCGTTTACTCTCGCGAAGCAATCGTCGCTGCATGGCAGATATCTGGAGTTTAGCACTACTCGTATGAGTTTTCCTGAATATTACCGCGTAACAAAAGGCGACATTCTTAGTTATGCCCACAGCGGCGGTGTTTTCTGGAAGACGCCCAACTCCGCGCCGGATGAAGCGGAACTGGAGGAATACTTGATTTCCAGCGTTGTACGGAATCTTCATAACTCGATATTGAATGCGCGAAGAAAGATAATGGTCGGAGAGGAAATACGTTTTCTGGAGGAACGGGAACTATACGCGATATGCCATGGGATTTGTGAATACCTGTCGCTTTCAGATATGTACGGGCACGCGAATGACGCCTGGGGCGAGCCGCTGGTAAAAATAGTGGAAGCCGCTCTGCGTAATTGCGGCGTGAGTATACCGCCGGCAGATAAGGCGGAAATCAGCAAATACGCCCCTGTGTTTAAGCCGGATTCTACTAAATATGAACGGGGAAAAGTAGAAGCGGTCTTAGAACTGATGAAGATGATAGGGTTTGTATGGCAGGTCGATTTATGGTCAAATGTGAAGCCGAGGATAAAACCCTTGTTTACACAGACAGGCGTGTCACGCGCGTTTGCGTTAATTGCCATGAAAACAGTCCTGGAAAGCGGCGTGATCAATGACGTTGCGAAAACAAGCGACGTGATAAACGGCATAGAAGCTGCCGCTGACGGATACATGCTTGAATTGGCGTGTTTATTAACTTTCGCTAAGAGAATAGAAGCGCGGGGCGACGCGTTGCTCCACCTTTCTACATATCGCATCTATTCAGGCGAAGGGGAAGTAGACGTCGTTGTATATGATCAGCGCGATTCCGCCCTGTATCTATACGAGATCAAACGCAGCGGCGAAGCCAAGTCCGAATATGGCAAAAACTTGATTAACGCGGAATTAATTGAACGCTTAGCAGAACAATATGGCGCGGAAATTGTACATAAAGCCATTTTGTACAGGGGCGAAGATAATTTTATAAAGTTGAGAGGCGAGATTCCTTATTATAATATTGAAAATTACCTGATACGGGTGGAAAACGGGGAGATATTTTAACAGAAATATTTCAAGGAGGTTGTCTACAATGGTCGTACTTACGCAAAAGGAAAACATCATGCAGGTTTTCAACGGTGAGATACCGGAATGGGTGCCGGTGAGCAGGGACGCGAGCCAACTATGCTTCGGTCCTTCCTGTATGACGGGCTGGAATAAACGGGACGAGAACAAAAAAGGCGACCACGCTTTCGACCTCTTCGGGGTCGAGTATGAGATAAGCGATCCCAGGATAGGGCCGATGCCCGCGCCTAATGTGTTTAAAATCACGGATATCACAAAATGGGGGGATCAGTTCCCCGTCAGGAGTTTTCCCGACCTCGGCGCGGTGGACTGGGCGGCTATGGCCCGTAAGGACACGGCTGAGTGGGACAGGGAGAATAAGTACTCGAGAGTGGGGATCGGCGGCTCCGGCTCAGGAACTACCTACATGTGGATGGCTACCCTGCTGGGGCATGAGGGCGCCATGATCGCCATGCTCACTGAGCCTGAGGCATGGGATGAGTTGCTGGACGAGCTGACTAAATTCCAGGAAGAGCAGATCCGGCTTATCGCCAACCATTTCAAGCCGGACAGCATCGTCATCAGCGACGACTGCGCCTTCAATAAGTCATTATTTATGTCGCCGGAAGCTTATCGCGACAGGATTAAGCCCTTCCATCGAAGGCTTGCCAAGGCGATCCTGGATAACGGCTGTACGCCGGAGATACATTGCTGCGGCAAAGCCGACGCCATCGCGGACGACTTCGCCGAGATCGGTATCCGCTGCTGGAACCCCGCCCAGGTATTTAACGACCTGGAGGGCGTGAAGGCGCGCAACGGAAACAAGCTGATCCTGGAAGGCGCCTGGGATTCAAACGGCGCCGCCGGGATAAGGGGGGCTAGCGAAGAAACCGTCCGCTCGGCGGTGCGCTCGGCTATCGACCGCTGCGCCCCTGGCGGGGGATATATCTTCTCTATCTCGGGGATGACGGCCGTCTATGACGTGGGCGAGGAGCATTTCGACTGGATCTTTGACGAAGCCGTCCGCTACGGCGCGAATTTTTATGGATGATACTACAGTGACAGGGCAGCGACGGTTATCTTTGTGTTATTTAAATGGCTTCGCCGCTGTTTGCGTCAAAGAGATGCAGCTTGCCCGGATTCAGGGCAAAACGGCATGATTCGCCGATCTCCATGGTCGCGGCGCTTTCAAGCCGCGCGGTGATCAAGTCGGCGCCGCTGCGCAAATGGAGCAGGCTGTCCGCGCCGCGCATCTCCGTGATCTCTTTCACGGCTTCAAAGAGAGGCGCAGTTGCGCGGTCGGATGCCATGGGCGCCTCCGCGGCTACCAAGGCGTCGGTTTCGGCTGCGGATACAGCCACAGTATCGCCTGTCGCGCCGGCGTCGGATGCACCGGCGTCGACGTTTACCCGTGCCGATGTGCCGGGCGCTGCGGCGTTGGCGTTTGCCGGCGAGTCCGCGGGATAGACCGCGACATGCTCCGGCCTGATCCCCAAGATGATATCGTGACCGGCGTAGCCGCCCCCCAGCAGGGCGGCGGTTTTATCCGGCAGCAGCGGGATGAGTTGCCCGCCCCAGCGCAGGACCGACTTATCGCCGGGCGGGGGCGCGTCGCCATCGCGCGTTAGCTCGACCCGGGCGGTCAGGAAGTTCATCTTCGGCGAACCGATAAATCCCGCGGTAAAGATGTTACGAGGCTTGTCGTAGATATTGGCAGGGCTGTCTTCCTGCTGTACAAGCCCTTCCCGCATGAGCACGATGCGCGTGCCCAGGGACATGGCTTCCGTCTGGTCGTGGGTCACATAGATAAATGTCGCCTCCAGTTTTTTATGCAGGTCGATCAGGCCGGTCCGGATCTGATCCCTGAGGGCGGCGTCCAGATTGGAGAGGGGTTCGTCCAGCAGAAATAGCTTTGGCTTACGCACGATAGCCCTGGCAAAGGCTACGCGCTGCCGTTCTCCGCCGGACAATGCCCGGGGCCTGCGCGCCAGCAGATCGCCTATCTCCAGCAGTTGGGCTGCTTCATCCACGAGGCGCTTTATCTCTGTTTTGGGCGTTTTATGTAGTTTCAAACTGAAGGCGATATTATCGAATACGCTCATATGCGGGTAAAGGGCGTAATTTTGAAATACCATAGCCATATCCCTGTCTTTGGGAAGCCGTTCGTTGATCCGCTCGCCGTCCAGCAGCAGTTCGCCTGAGGTAACGCTTTCCAGGCCGGCGATCAACCGGAGGGTGGTAGTCTTACCGCAGCCGGAAGGGCCGACCAGCACGATGAAGTCGCGGTCGTTCACCTCCAAGCTCAGGTCCCGCACCGCGATTACGCCGCCCTCGTAGATTTTTGTGATATTTCGCAAGCTCAGGTCAGCCATGATCTCCTCCGATTTCTGTTTCTTGCGGCTTGGGAGCGGACAGTTTCCAAACGAGGACAAAGATCGCCGTCAGGACGAGCAGCAGCAGAATGAACAGGGCGGCGCCCGGGCCGAACCAGGCGTGCAGCCAGGCTAGCTTGCCGGCGAAGCCGCCCATGGCCCAGTCGTGGCCTGCCGGCAGCAGGCGCGGCCAACAGAGGCAGATAGCCAGGATACGCAGCGCCGAGACCACCATGGCGGCGAGGCCGCCAAGCATGGCTAAGCCCGTCAAGGCCGCTTTAGCCAGATCGGCGCGGTTGGCGGCCAGCAACTCCCGCGGATACAGCCGCTTCATCTGCTCCCGGTAACGGGGCAGCCTGCCGAGCAGCAGGCCGGCCCAGCGGCGCAGCAGCAACAGGATGATTAGTATCAGCGCGGCGAGCAGGCTCACCGTCAGCCGTTGGCTGAAAGCCGCCGCAGCCGCCGGCAGATCGACGACCGTATAAGCGCCGTCGTATACGCCCAGTTGCTTCAGGCTGCCGCGGGCATAGTCCGCATTGACGGAATGGCCGTCCAGCAGAGCCATCAGGCTGCCGGCGGTCCCGCCCGCGACGCTTGCGGGGACATATATCCGCGGGTCATCGGCGCCGCCGTCGTCCAGTACCCCGGCGATCAGCCAGAACGCGCCGTCCATGCGCAGCTGTTGTCCGGTCACGTCTTCGCTGCCGTATAACTGAAAGGCTGCGGCGGCGTTGAGCACGGCCTCCCTGCTTCCGGCCCGCCAGGCGGCGGCGCTGAAGAAACCGCCCGAGAGCAGCCGATAACTCATGATTTGCGCGTAGTAGCCGTTCGTCCCGATCAACTTAACCTGGCTGCGGTAATTGTGGATTTCCGCGACGGACCGCCCCTCGATCTCATAAGTGACGAGAAACTCGTCCCTGCAGAAGTCCTCCACCCGCCATATGTCTATACCCTCCGCGGAAACACCTTTCGCCATCAGCAGCCGGTCGTAGCCTTCCAGGCCGCAGAGCCAAGTCAGCCGGACCAGAGCGGCAATCAATGCCAGGGCGGACAGGGACAGGGCAAACAGCGCAACGGTAAAGCGCTTATCTACAAAGCCGTCGCCGCGCCCTGCAAACCGTTGCGAGGCGTTAGTCCACAAAGAAATCACCCACATTCGCCAGCTTCACGACGGAGCCGGCTTTCACCGGCTTGTCGCTGGTCAGCACCAGCGGTTCGAAGAAGGTAATGCCCTTGACGATGGCGGTATAGTAACTGTCATTGTCGCCGATCTCCACATTGACGCGCTCCAGATAGTACTCCTTACCCAACATGCCGTCCCGACGCTTGACCCGATAGACGAAATAACCGTCGTTATCCTGATTCAACGCCCCGTTTGGCGCCAGGGTATAAGTGGATGCGCTGTCCTTCTCAAACCTGACGGCGAAGGTTTCGCCGGGGGCGACCTCGTCCGAAGCCACCGATACGGAAACTGTTTTCCCCCGCGCCGAAGGGCTGACTTTCGTCACCGTACCTTTTAGCGCATGGGATGTATTGCTGAGGGCGCAGGCGTCGCCCGGCAGCACGAAATTATTGTCCGGGGAAACCGTACATTCCACGATGAACTCCCGTCCCACGCCGATCTCAGCCACCAACGCATATTCGTTCAGTTTTTCCCCCTTACGGGCGTTCAGGCTGATCAGCTGGCCGGCGACCGGCGCCGCGATGGCCGAATAAGCGTCATAGTTAGCCAGCGTACGGCGGTAACGCTCCTCCTCTAAACGCAGAAGGGTGATATCAAAATTCTTCAACGCGAGTTCCGAAACCAGGCTGCTCTCGTCCGCGGCATAGTCGGCCGCCGCCCTGTTTTGTATCGCGTATAGCGATTCCAGGGCTTCTTCCGCCTCCGTCAGCGTCCGCAGGCTGATAGCCCCTGCCTCGTACAGGGCTTGGGCGTCCTCCAGTTCCTGGCGGGCCCTGGCTACGTCCCGGGCCAGGTTACCGGCGTCAAAGCCATCGGGGCCGGAAGCGCGCCTTAGCCTGTCTAACCTTTGCTCAATGCTCCGGATATCGGCGTCCAGCTTGGCATGGCGCGTCTCGATCTCCCGCAACCCGCGTTCTGTCTCATCCCAGTCGAAATCCATATACAGCAAAGGCTGCCCGGCTTCCACCCTCTCGCCTTCCTTCGCAAGGATCTCGCCGCAGACGCCTCCCATCGGCAGATACACGCCTCTGATCTCAGCCCATGCCGCCGGCCCGGAAGCGATTTCCATTTTGGACAGCCGCCCGGTGATTGGCCTAACCGCGTTTACCGTCGGCAGGTTATGGGAGTAGATGGTTTTACTGCATAAAATCAGGATGATCAGCAGCAGCAGGAAGCCGAAACCAAAGGTTTTTTTGTTGATCATACCGGCGGATTTCATCATTTCACCCCCGAAAGCTCGATGCCTTTTTCCAAATCCTTTTGCCCCAGAAGCAGGAACCATAAGGGCAGGAACATATATACGCAGGAAGCCGCGAAGATCAGGCTGATCCGCCCTCCGGCTATCCGCGACAGATATATCGAAAGCGGTTCCCTGGCGTAGTCGTCAATGAAGACAACAGCCTGCTCCACCAGGTTCCAGTATTCGATAAACATCAACATCGACAGAGCCGCGACGGAGGATTTCAGCTGTGGGACCACGACGCGGACGAGGATCTGCAGATTGCCGGCCCCATCAATCCTGGCCGCCTCGAAGTAAGCGTCGGGGATGGCTTTCATGCTCTGGCGCATAAGGAACACGCCGAAAGGCGAAAACACGCCGGGCAGTATGATGGCGAGATAACTGGCTTTGATACGAAGCAGGTCGGCTACGATGTAGTTGGGCACCAGCACCGCCTGCAGAGGCATCAGCATGACTACGATAAACGCCGAGAACAAGACTTCCTTGAAGCGCCATTGCCATATGGTGAAGCCGTAAGCGGTAAGGATGGAAAAGACGAGATTGCCCAGAACCACCGGCAGGGTGATCTTCAAAGAATTCGTCAGCAGGATCAGGAAGGACGGCTGATTCAACAGTACCTCGAAGTATTGCCGTATGCTGATCCTCTCCGGTAAAAGTACGATCCGGCAGAACTTTTCCGTCAGCCCGTCGATCAGGTCAAACAGGGTCAGCCTCGCGCCGTAGTTCAGGACGACTTCCGCTTCCGTCATCAGGGAGTTGGTAAACGTGACGGTCAGGGGGAGCAGAAATAGAAACCCCGCGGCAAGCAGGAATGCCATGATCCATCCCTCGGCGCGCCGCCGGCGCCTTTCGAGGCCGGTCACAGCCCCACCCTCCTCTCCATCCTCAGCAGAGCCTGGGTGAAGAGGGCGATCAGCGCCACCAGCACGGTGGTAGCCGTGGTCAGGCGCGGATAGTTCAGGGAAGCGAACATATTATTCATGAAATGCTGCAGGGTATAAATGCTTTCGTGAGGATAACTGCCGGTGATCAGGTAGATCTCTTTAAAAACTTTGAAGGAATTGATGATGGACATGATCAGGGTTAGTATGGCTGTGGGGGCGAGATGAGGCAGGGTGATATAGCGGAAGGACTGCCACGCGCCCGCGCCGTCCACCGTGGCGGCTTCGTAGTATTCCCGGGGAATATTGCCCAACCCGGCCATGAACAGGACCATGTTATAACCCAGGTTTTTCCATATAAAAATAAATACCATGACCGCGAAGGCCAGGCCGGAGTCCAGCCAGTTTATCCCGGCGGCGCCCAAGCCGGTGAGCCAGCCGTTGATCGCGCCTTCCCGGATGAACATGGCTTTCCAGAAGAAGGCCATGGAGCCGGAGGGGATGACCAACGGGATGAGAAAAATCAGGGAGAAGAGTTCCCTGCGGCGGGGGAGGCGGTTAATCAGCAGAGCCACGCCCAGGGATAAACCCATATTCAAGGGCACGGACACGGCGATAAATTTCAACGTGTTCGCCAAGCCCATGCGGTACGCTTTGTTAGCGAACAGGGAAATGAAGTTGCCGAAGCCGATAAAAACGCCGCCCGCGGGCCGGTCCAGAAAGGCGTAACTCAGGGAAATGACGAAAGGGCAGATGAAAAAAACGGCGAAACCGATCAAGCCGGGCAGGACGAACAAAAACCCGCCGCGCTTTATACCTTGTTTCATCGAAAGATTTTGATTCTTCAACGACATGCGAAAAGTATAGCATGAAGACGCAAAGAATTCTACTGATCCCGTGCTTTCTTAAAAACGTGGGAAAACGAGTTAAAATTCTCGTGAAAACGTGAAGCGGCAGTGTAAATAAATCTTAAAAACGTGGTTATTCAAGCTGGAGAACCTCTTAAAAACGTGCTATACTTAATATAAGACTTATCGCTTAGTCGGGAGGGAACCGTATATGTACAGAAAAGCATTGAGTAATCTTACGGCGTGGAAAACCAGCCCACGCCGTAAACCGCTTGTCATGAAGGGCGCGAGACAGGTGGGGAAAACCTGGCTGATGAACGAATTCGCCGATCAGGCGTATGACGATTCTATCTATATCAGCTTTGACAGAGATGAGACGGTTGCCGGCATATTTGACGAAACCAAAGATCCGAAGCTGATCGTAGAGCGGCTCGCCTTAATACGGGGAAAAAGGATATTGCCGGAAAAAACGCTAATTATATTGGATGAGATCCAGGAGTGCCCAAACGCCCTTGGCAGCCTGAAATATTTTCATGAAGAAGCAAATGAATACCATGTAATTGCCGCCGGAAGCCTGCTGGGGACCTACCTTGCCAAGCCGGCGTCTTACCCCGTCGGCAAAGTAAATTTGCTGAACGTTTATCCGCTGACCTTTGAAGAGTATTTAGCCGCTGCCGATACAGGCATGTATCAGTATTATTGCGGGGTCGGGGCGGGTAGTGACTACGTCCCGGCCTTTCATCGCAGGATGACGGAGCATTATAGAAAATACCTGATCATCGGAGGGATGCCGGAATGTGTACAAAGCTGGGTAAACAACGCCGATCCTGAAGAGGTTGAGGTTATACAAAACGAGATCATATCCCTTTATGAAAACGATTTCACCAAACACAACGGAAGAGTAAACAGCGGACGGATCCTGCAGGCGTTCCGCAGTATAGTGCCGCAGCTCGCGAAAGCGAATAATGAAAAATTTATCTATGCGGCAATCGCGAAAAGCGCCCGGGCAAGAGATTACGAAGACGCCATCGAATGGCTTGTCTCCAGCGGTATAGCGTATCGCATCCTGAATACTTCCCAGCCCGCGTATCCCCTTCGCTCATATGAAATATTAAATCACTTCAAGTTGTTTATATTAGACGTCGGGTTGATCAAGTATTTGGCCCGGCTGACCAATGAATCGATCATGCTTTCCGAAGCGTTTCAATTCAAGGGGCAGCTTACCGAGAACTATGTATTGGAGCAGCTGCTCCCGATGGTCGATTACCCGCCGAGTTATTATACTTTCGCGCAAAACCGTGAGATCGACTTCGTCTTGCAGCATAAAGGAACCATCGTCCCTATCGAAGTAAAGTCAGGCGAAAACAAAAACGCGGTCAGTTTTAAGAGTTATATCGATAAATATCAACCTGGAGTGTCCGTCAGATTCAGCACGAAAGAATATTTAGTAAATGGAGCGATCACAAACATTCCTTTATATTTTGCCGGAAAAATGTTTGACCTGCTTGCTGCCGGTAAGTAATCGAATGGATCGCCTGTCCTTTCGACAGGTGATTTTTTATACGATTTCTGATATTATTTACACAAAACGAATAACTATATCGGCTCCTATCGCCGAACATGAGAGTATTAGAGTGATTTGGAGGAGTGAGCATGGGACAGGACAGCACGAAAGATAAGGTTCAGGATAAAACGCCGGGGAAGGGGAAAGACAAAGGGAAAGGGAATTGGCTCGCCAATCAGTTCAAGGCCCACACGGCCAGGTCAGTGACGATTGTTGTCGCCGCCGTGGCGTTGGTCGCCTTTGGCGCGTTGTGGCTTGGCGGTGCGTTTAAGAGCCCCCCTGTGTTTTCTTCCCTGCCGGACAGGGAGTATGTCCTTGTGGAGGATTATCCGGCTCATCCGGAGACCCTGGACGAGCTACTCCACAGCATCAATCCGGATATCGAAGATATCCTGAGAAATCCGGGGATCGCGGCGGAGATCATGGAGGCGGAGGGACTGACGGATATCGTCAATTCCCGGTTTACGCTGAATAATCTGCGTATGCTGTATACGCAAATCGAGGAGTGGCTCGCCGAGCCGGAGGACGCCTACTACCTGCCTGACCTATATGATGAGGAAGAAGACGGGCGGGCGGCGGTGGAAGCGCTGATGCAGGCGCTGGGGCTGGACGAGGCGGCGATTGAGGCTGCCGCGATGGAGGCGGCAGAGGAGCAGGCTGAGGAGCCGGTAAAGAATGAAGGAGACGTTCCTATCGGGCAGGAAACCGGCGGGGAGCGCCAGGCAACCGCGCGGATTGCTGATAGTACCGACAAACCTGAACAAGTACCGCCGTATACCGACACGACGCAACGCGCTCTGTTTGACCCATCCGCGGGGCAGGGAGAGTATACCTTTGCTTCCTACACAGCTGGGCAGAAAGCAAGTGTAGAGTTTGCCGCCGCGGGGGACCTGGCTTTGTCGCCGGGAAGCGCCGCGCAGACGATAGCCCCTAAGGCTAGCGCGGCGGAGCTCCTGGCCAGCCATCGGAATCTGCTTGGCGGGCTGCTGGATCATATCGGCTCGATGATATACCCATTGCCGCTGGAAATATCTATGCCGGTGGAGCCGAAACTCGCCGTACACGGTATCTGGCAGGATGGCGAGACCTGGCTTCATCTCAACCCGGTGGACGGATGGCTGCCCGACGAGGGATACAAAGTATATCGCCAGGTGGGGAGCGAAGGGGAAAAAGAGCTGATCATGGTAGGGGTCGCTTCTCCCGCAAAGATACTGAACGGGGAATCTGACTATGAGATCGATACAGTAGACGAAAAAGGCGTCCATCGGCGGGAAAGCGTCAGGGGCGCCTTTGCGGACGCGGCGCTCACTAACGAGAAGCTTAGTATCCTTGGACTAGCAGGCAAAGAGGAATTCCAGGAGAAGATCTATTCCACCAACCTGGCGAAAGCGCCTGAGTTCGCGCCGGAAGAGGGCGCCAAAGACGATTTTGAGATGATGCAGTTGATGGGCTCCCTACTGCTAACAGGAGATCAGAGGATCCCGGCGTCGGACCGGACGCTTAATAATACGGTCAACGTGATGGAAGGGAAAAAGGCAGCCCTGGATAGCAGGCTGGCGGTATACCAGAACCAACCCAGCGACAAAGAGAGGCGGCTGGCGGGCCTCCTGGCTGAGGCGGACGGGGAGCGGAAGTATCAGGTGGCTGCCGAGCTGCTTGAGGCGAGGGAAGCCGTCGCTATGATGAGCATGACGGACGAGGCCTTCGCCGAGGCGGCGGAGTTGATCATCCGGGACGACCTTTCCGCCTACAGCCAGGTGGACGGCAACAATAGCTGGATACAGTATACCGTCGAGGGCGGCGGGGTCAGCGCGGACGTGGTGATCCTTAACGGCGTCAGCCTTGACCTGACGAAACCTACCGGGCTTATGGGCTATGGCATGGACGGCAGAGTCCCCCTGCGCTGGGATCTGGCGCCGGAGAAGGAAGGGGAGCTGAGGATCGTCGTCGGCTACGACGTGGAACGCAAGCTGGACGGGGAGAGCGCCTTCACCCAGATCAACGAGGTGCCTGTGGGTATCCCCTATATGATGGACGATTCCAATGTATACTTCGGCGCCCCGTCGTTCTTTACAGACGAAGTGGAATGCGGGCGGACGGCACAGTACCGGGTGCGCGCCCTGGATCTCTTTGGGCGCAAAGGCGAATACTCCGACCCGCTGACGATCGAAGTGAAGCAGTTCACGCCCCCCGCCGCGCCCACCATAGCGGAGCCGGTATCCTCGATCAAGCAGCGGGAGATGGAGGCGCAGTACCAGAAAGACCAGGCAGCGAAAGCCCAGGATCCCTCAGCGCCAAATCCTGTCCCCGCACCAGTGCAGTCCGCAGGCGTGCAGGCCTCCCTGACGCAAAATAGCGGCAAGAATGGGATCGCGGTGCCCATCATGAATAATGTCTCCGACCTCTCTGGGGACACGGTCCGTATCAGGCTTTACCGGGCGGTAGCCGTGGGCGCCGGTGGCTTCGGCAAAGCCGAGGAACTGGTGGAGATCCTCTACGAAGCCCCCGCCGGCGACGCTGGCGCCGGGGCGCCCCAGAGCAGCACAGTAGGCGCTCCGGGCAGCGGATCTGGCAGCAGCGCAAGCGGTTCATCGGGCAGCGGCAAAACGCCTAAGTATATGAAGTATAATGACCATGTTTATGCCTCGGAACGGCCCACATTCTTCCAGTCTATTTTTTCTTTCGGCAAAACAGTCAATCACCTGGCGCTGGAACAGCTCGTGCCCGGCGAACCCCATCTGGTCTACTTCGACGAGAATGTGGAGAAGGGGAATACCTATAAGTACTGGGCTTCGGCCTGGGATTCCACAGATAACGAAAGCGTCTGGTCACAGGCGGCCATCGTCAGTATCCCCTTAGACGAAGCGCCGGCGGCGCCGGAGAGCCTGGAGATCAAAATGCTGGTCAGGGATCTGCCGGATATGTCTTACAACCCGCCGGGGGTCATCGACGAAGGGCTGATTACCACCACCAGATACGCCCGGTCGCTGCAGGATAATATCCCTAAGCGGGAATACGGCAGCGAGGTGGACAGCGGTGCGGGCGGATTAATCCAAAGGGCAGACAAAAAGGGTGTGGAAATCGGGAGATTCGTCACCGACGATCCCTCTCCAAAGCTGCCTAATGAAATCAACAACGAATATGATAACCTGCCGGAAGACAAGTATATCCACATGATCGCCGGGGTACGGGGCGAGGATGTGATTGCCGGGGGCGCCTATGTCCGCTGGCCCGCTTATAGCGGTGACGGGCTGAAGGGCTATGTCATCTATAGACCCGTGGGGTTCAGCACGTCGATGGAAGAGCTGGACAGCCTCCAGCAAATGAGCCGCAGCGAGCTGATCAACTTGTGCGAATGGGAAAAGTACGGCGGCACATTTACCCAAAACCAAGCCCTGGTAGCCAGCGGGCTAAGTAGTGCTCCTGGTAGCCTGAATATTTTCCTGATCTGCTTGCAGCCGGGAACCACGGGAAGGTCGAATTTATTCCAAAACATGGAGATGTCGATAGTCTCTAGAGCCACCCTTATGCAGGGGATGGACATCAGTAGCGCAAGCCTGGTGAGCGGCGCCAGTGTTTTTGGCAACCTGCTGTTAAGTACCGCGCCGGCTGGAGGGAGCGAAGGCGCGGGCGTGGGCGGAGGTGCGAGTGAGGACAAGGACGATGATGGGGACGCCATCCACGCCGGTTTTGTCCGCATCGCCTGGGAAGCTCCGGCTGATCCCCAAGTCAAATACTACCGGGTATACAGAAGCGAAGTCATGGACATAAAGACGCCTGCTGACCCGGAAGCCCTGGAGTGGACACTGGTAGGGGATTATGTCAAACAGCCGCTGTTCAGCGACCCGGTAGAGCAGACCGTCGCCCATTATTATTATTATCAAGTGACCTCAGTATCCGCCTGGGGCGTAGAGTCGGCTGCAGGCGCGGTGTTGCCATTCCGCGTGCCGTCCACGAAGCCGCCCCAGACCCCCAACCTGCAGATCCCTCTGGCAGCCAAAGGCGGTATCCGGGTCAATTTCTCGGCAGTTCCCGACTGTGTGAAATATGTGCTCTACCGCTTAGAGATACCTAGGCTTATCATGATGGAGGGGTCAGGAAGAGGGGACGTGAATTTTGGGTTTGGCCCTGAATTGAAACTGAAAGACTTATACTACCCGGTGGATTTCCTCAACCGGGATATTGGCGCCCTGTTCGATAACTTCATCGATTCGGTAGGCCAGTATGTGATCAATCCCGTAGGCGTTGACAGGGATGGAGGCGGGCTAGGCGTTGCCCCGGGCTTCGGAGATATGGGCGGTGCCATCGGGTTTACGGATCAATTTAGGATGAACCAGTTTAACGCCAATCAGTTTGGCGCGGGCCAGTCTGGCGCCAACCAATTTGACGCGGGCCAGTTTGGCGCCAATCAGCTCGGAGGCCAACAGAATATGCTGATGGGGATGCAAGGGGCTGAGGGGGACTATGCTCTGGCGAGTGCTGCGGCCAATGACACTGCCGGCCCGGTCTCCGGCCCGGCGAGGACGCCCGCGGACGGCAGCGTGAACCCCATTAGCGCATTTAAGACAGTCACCCAGTCCAAAAAAGGGGACATCCAGGAGAGCCTTGGTTCTACCAATGGCAAAGACCTGGCAACTATATTTAGCGCTCTCGTGGATGAGTACGGCCTTCTTGCCGTGTCGGATTACGGCGATTTGAGCGAACGCAGCCTAAGGGAGCTGAATGATAAGTGGATCGAGGTCGGCTGGCGCTCCGCCCTGGATGAATTCGGCAATCCCCTTACCCAGGGAGTGAATGCCTCCACCGGTATGCTGGAGCCATTGTACATCATGGATGAGAGCGCCGAATACGGCGTATTCTACCTATACACAGTCAAGGCCTGGAACGAGGATTTGGGTTCCCAGCGCTCAGAGCCGGTGCTGGCCACGCCCCGGAGGAACGGACCCTTTGACCCCATCACCGGTATCGATGGTTGGCTGCAGTACACCAGGGAAGTCAATCTTTACTGGGATCCCCCGAAGATGGCGAATCTTTCCCAAGAACAATGCCTCAGAGAGACGATAGGCTATATCGTCTATCGGGCAAATACAAAGGAAGGCCCCTATACCCAGGCAAGCCCTCTCCTGTTTGTAAATTATTGGGAAGACGGAGGGGCTGATCCGTATGCCAATAACTGGTATAATGTCAAGGTGCTGGATACGGGAGGATACCTATCGGAATTTGACCCGGACAATGCAGTGAATATCACGAAGCCTTATCAGACCACGATGAGCCTGACGCCTCCGCCGGGTACGATCAACTTCGGCCCTGTGATCACCATCGACGGGGATCATTTCAGCGTGGGCATAGGGGAGGCTTTCACCGTCGCCTATGAATTGGAAGGTATGGAGCCTATCACCGTCACGCTGGAGGCAAAGGATGGCCAGGGAAGGGCTGCGGCAGGGATAACGATCGATACGGCAGCCCAAAGGATCAACGCCGCGGGCAGCCTGGACGCGGGCGAGTATTTCGTGACGGCTACGGCTTCCAACGAACTGGGGGAAGGCAGCGCTTCCTTCGTCCTGGAAGTCACGGAGGAAGACAAGGCTGAGGAAAAGGCGGAGGCGCCCGTTATCGCATTCCGTGACAGGCAGTACACTGTGCAGCAAGGCACGGCGCGAACGGTACAGTACACCCTGGTCGGGACGGAGCCCATAACGGTCAGCGTGGAAGCGAAAGATGGCCAGGGAAAGGCGGCGTCCGGATTTACCGTCAATATGGTTTCCCGGGAGGTCGCTGCCGGCAATCGAGTACCAGCGGGTACCTATCTCGTGACCGCTACGGCGAGAAACAGCGCCGGGGAAAGCGCAGCCAGCTTCACGCTGGAAGTGTCGGCTGCAGCAGTCCCGCCTGTCATCTCCTTTAGAGATCCCCGATATGCCACGCAGCAAGGCGCGGCGCAAAGCGTGCAGTACGCCTTGACGGGGACGGAACCCATAACGGTCACCGTAGAAGCGAGAGATGGCCAGGGAAGGGCGGTCTCCGGGTTTACCGTCAACATGGTTTCCCGGGAGATCAACGTCAGCGACATGACGCCGGCAGGCACGTATACGGTGACGGCTACGGCAAGAAACAGCGCCGGGGAAAGCTCAGCCGGCTTCACCCTT
>Ga0082212_10004506_pt1 | contig 19305 bp, 13 predicted proteins | sample TergutNt197P3_FD_71548 | JGI IMG/M metagenome (GOLD analysis project Ga0082212, IMG submission 71548) | Neocapritermes taracua P3 segment gut microbial communities from Petit-Saut dam, French Guiana - Nt197 P3 | ecosystem: Host-associated > Arthropoda: Insects > Digestive system > Gut ... | reverse complement strand
CTTAAATGTTGCATTGCACTAGGGTCGGGATTTGCCCGCAAATCACGACCGCTAGATGCTTGCAAGGCGGACTTGCTACGCCGTTAAGCAAGCATCTAAAGCGTTACAATGTACTAGTCTAAATTAAAAATACTAATCTGGGTCTGGAGGCCGGAGGCCAGTTCGGCAAGGTCGTGTGCGGTGCGTGCGATCTCGGAGGTGGTGGCTGCCATTTCTGAGGACGCTGAAGCGATTGAGGCAGATTTAGAGGCATTTTGCTCAATTTGTTTTGCCACGTCTGTACCTGCTGAGGCCTGCTCTGCTGCTGAGGCCACTGACTCCCTTGTCCTGATGGCGAACTGATCCAGACTGGCCCTGATCTTGTGCAGCAATCCCACCGTGGAGGCAACAGTTTCTCCTCCCCGCTGGACTGAGTTTCTGGCCTCGATATTGTGTTGGGCTATTTCCTTGGCAGATGTTGCGCTGCGCTCTGCTAGTTTTCGGACTTCTTCGGCCACTACCGCAAATCCTTTTCCCTGCTCTCCGGCCTTGGCAGCCTCGATGGCGGCGTTTAGGGATAAAAGATTAGTTTGGTTGGCTATCTCCTGAATTACACTTATGGCCTGAGCTATGCGGCCAGTGGTCTGTGTTATGTCATCCATAGCGGCCTTGGTTGCTTCTCCAGCCTCGTTGCCCTGACGGGTTGCCTCGATAGCTTCTTCAAGCTGCGTGAGGGATGCACTCGCGCCATTGCTTACTTCTTCAATGGAGGCTGACAGCTCGGTCATGGCGGTGGCTATCCGCTCCTGGCCCATCCGCTGTCCATCTGTGTTGGTGGCGATCTCGTCTGTGGTAGAGGACATCTCCTCGGCTGCTGCTGAGAGCTGTGTGGAGCCGCTGGCAACACTATGTACGTCCCTTGCAATGTTTTTGACAAGGTCTCTCATTTCATCTACTGCAATCCCAAGGTTTGCGGCCATCTGCCCCAGCTCGTCCTTGTAGCCTCCATGGGATCTGACTGACAAGTCGTGATTGGCCAGTCGCCCCACAATTTTGCCGATGTTGTTGATGTTTCTGACGACAAAATTGGAGACCAGGCTGCCAAATCCAATGGAAATGGCGAAGGCTAAAATGACAGATATAGTTATGATGATTGTGGCCCTACGGGCGTGAGCATCTTTTGTGCGTTCCAGCTCGTCGCACACCTGTTCGAGGACATCATGTATTTCGCTGGCTACATCATTGACTTTGGTTGCAACGGCAATCATGTCGGGATTCCTCATATTTGCCAGGGACTGCTCACGCTGGCCAGCTATTATGCGGTCTATTTCCGGGTCGGACTGTTTAAGGAATGCTGCTACTGCATCGCTGTACCCAGTCACAAGGGCCTCTTTTTCTTTTGCGCCTGACCTTGAATTTCTTGCAATCTTCAGCAGCGCGCTTTCATAGCTTGCGATTGCCTGTTTTTGTTTTTCATAGTTTTCCCTGAGGGCACGGAGGCGGCCAGTGTCAGGCTCAATCATGGCGTTGCGCAGGGTGAGACGTATCTCGGTCAGGGTTTTTGCGATGTCACCAGCAATCTTGGTGGCCGCTACGCCTTCTTCGTAGATTACGGTTCCGTCCGCGTTAATGGTATGTAGGGTTCTCAGCGCCTCAAAGCTGATTACCAGCATGACCGCGATGGACACTGCAAAGCCAGTCATGAGCTTAGATTTAATTCTGAGGTTGTAGAACCATTTCATTTGAAACCCCCATCCTGAAAAAGCTGGTATGACAACGTTTTGAGACTGTTTTCTATAATAGCGTCATTTACGTTGCAACATTTTGTATGAAGTGTTGCAACAGATATGGTACACCATATGTTGTCTTTTATTATTGTCAATTCCCTATCTTTCCGCCCCCATAAATGAGTGACTAGTGGCTGGCAGTTGGTGGCAATAATATTTTATCGCATTGTAAATAGCTGATAAATAATGATTTATTTGTATCGCGATGTAACACTTCATACAAAATGTTACTACCGATGTGTTCATTTTTGTATTTATTGTAATGTTTAGAATTATATACTAAATTTCGACCCGGCTGAGATTTATACCAAGTTGCACACAATCGAGTGCAACTTAGTATTAATCGCTTTCTGCAACCTTAGTGTTGCCCCTTCTGTCCCGTTTGGAATTCCTGAAGCCCCAGAGTGCCCCAAAGGCACCGGTCAGCAAGCCGGAGCCTGCCAGCAATCCCAGGCTCTTTGGGGAGAAAAAGACCAGCTTTGCCATTTCAATGATGAATGGCGAGACGTTGAACTTACCCATCGACAGCGGCAGCCATAGCAGCCAGAGAACACCGACCGCAACGGTGGCCCCTGCCAGTCCCAAAATAGCACCTTCCAGTAGTAGAGGAGCGAGTATAAAAAACTCAGTGGCACCAACCAGCCTCATGATGTGTATCTCCTCGTCCCTGGCCATGATGCTCATGCGGACGACTGTGCCAGTCGAAAATGCGGCTACCACCAGCAGAACAAAGCCGAACCCGGCCAACAGACTCCTGATGGCCCGCGCACCCTTAAGCAGTGTGTCAATGCGCTCATGATCAACGATTACGTCACCAGCCCCTTGTATTTTTCTTAAGCCCTCACCTACCTCGATTGCCTTGTTTTGCTCCAGCAAATCAGGGCGCAGTGTCAGTTCCAGGTTTGCAGGAACGCCTTCCAGTCCCAACGTGTCCAGCATCAATCCTGCGTCTTTTGCCGACTCAAGGAATTGCCTGGTGGCCTCTTCACTGGAAACACGCCTTACGGATATAAACCTTGGATCACCAACTAACTGCTGCTCCAGCTTGTTTATGTCAGCACCTTCGGCGGCAAAAACGGTGATGCGGGCCATGGCCTCCATGTTACCGACCCACCTATCCAGAGTGTCAATGGCTAACAGTCCGCCCCCGGCTACAAAGAGACCGGTAGCCAGCGATAAAATCGCGATGAAAAATTGGGATCTGTGCCGCGAAAAATCTCTCCAGATATCTCTGATGATGAGGATGGCCAGGCGAACCGGGGGCATCAGTTATTGCCGTCAAGGGCAAGGCCTCGAATTGCCGCCCCCGCCCCGATGCTGAATTCTTTCAAGGACACCCCAACTGCCGAAGATGGTGCCCGCCACACCGATACGGTACCCAGTCCATAATCACCAAATGACGATGCCCCAACCAACCAATCTCTGGTTACGGCATGACTGATTATGCGAAGATTGTTTATTTGGGAAAAGGTTCTTTCAGGGGCCTGGTTTCTGCCCGGATTAAACTGCCCGGGGCTGAAGACCAGAATCGAGTCCTCTGAGCCGGTAGTGTCCAGCCCTGCATCCAGGAGATGCCTCGCCAAATATACGTAACCATCGCTGTCAACTGCCAAACTGCCATATCTGGCAAGTTTTGTCTTGTTTACCGAATCACTGGCATCGCCCACGATTACAGACGTTGTCAGAGGAAAACCAGAAGAATTGCCCTTTCTGAGCCTGGGCCCCGAATAGGATACTCCTGAGAGTGGATCGGAAAAAAAGCTCCCATCGTCCATATAGGCAAAGACTGAACCGTCCGTGCCTACGGCCACCCCAGTGCCGCCCTTTTCCCCTGGGATGGAGAGGTTGCTATTGTAGCTGGCGGTGGCTCCGTCTGTAAGACTGCCTGGATTTTCAACGATCCAGACCCTGGAATTGGATGAGTTCGACTCTGTTACATAAAGGGAAGAAGTCCTGGGGTCAACAGTCGCCTGGCCAAACTTGCCATTTGCCAGACGCTCACTGTCGGATGAGCCGAGCATGAATGAACTAATATCAAAAGGGCTGGAAATATCGCCATTTTGTGACCTTGCTCGGTCAATACGCACTACGTCCCCTGCCTCAGAGACCAAATAGAGCCGGTTGCCGTTAGTATCAAAGCACATGCCTCCCCAGGCAAGGTTTTTGACTTTTTCGATCTTGGCACCACTGAGCCGTCTGGATGGCTGGGTCTCAGAGTCATTAAACAGTGTCGCGACATCTGAATAGACCAAAATCCTGCTGGAAGCTCCATCGCTTGAATCAAAAACGTAGAGGGAAGTCCCTCCCACGCCCATGCTTCCATCTGCATCATCGGGATCAACGCACCCCACCATCAGGCCTAATGCAGCCACCAGCGTTGCGAAAATTACAATCAAGGTTTTGTTGGTCATGTACTGTCCTATCTAAATCCTATACCTAACCTATGCTGTCTGGTGGATGTAAAGTTCCGACATTGCATTATAATACCGACCTAATCTTCACTGCTTGACAAATAGCAGCTCGTAACCTATACATTTAGCATGGCCTTTGGGTTGGTGTATGAAGGAGACCTCTATGCCGAATTCCAGGACAATCTTTGGGATCGTGGCAACGTTATTGATTGCCTTTTTGAGTACCGCTGCCCTCGCCCAGGAGACTGCTAAACCCCAGGGTTCAGCCCAAAAAATACCTGGAGTCGGAAAGCGCGACCCGCAATTTGGTTTTTTCAACAGCCAGCTGCTGGAAAAGCGTGGTGGCTGGGTGTTGGTGAAAACTGAGGACATCCTTGGAGACCACAGAGTTCGTTTCCGTACCAAATGTTCGTGGTACGCTGGGCCTAGAGGCTTACAGGCATACGTGAATAGTAATTTCATAGAAAGACTTACTTCCGATGAGCGGATGTTATGCCAGGTTGCACCCGTTGGAGTGCAACCTGGTATAACAACTATAAAGGAATTTCCAATGCTCAAAACCAGAAACACCCTCAGGCCCACCGCTATGTTGTTGGCCACAATGTTTAATACAGCCGTCTTCGCTCAGGAAACGGGCAATGGGTCTTCTAATGCCCAGGCGGGAATAGTCTCCCAAATACTTGGAGGCGAAAAGCGCGACCTGCAATTTGGCTCCTACAAATGGCGGGTGCTGGAAGTGCAGGGCAACAGAGCGTTGATGATAACTGAGGATGTCATAGAGCAACGCAAATATCACGGCACCTACACAGACGTAACCTGGGAGACCTGTGACCTGAGAAAGTACCTTAACGGTGATTTTTTGCAAAAATTTTCGAGAGATGACCAGAAACTGATAGCCGAAACAAAAATCCAAAATCCAGATAGTCCTGAATACGGAACGGATGGTGGCGTTGACACTGTTGACAAAGTGTTTCTGTTGAGCATCATTGAAGCTGAAAAATATTCTGGCGGTGGAAGTACCAGCGACTGGTGGTGGTTACGCTCTCCGGGCTATGAAAACACTGACGCTGCTCTCGTTGGCAACGGTTATGTCTGCGTAGATGGATGCGTAGTCAATGACATTAGCGGAGGGCTTCGCCCTGTTCTTTGGCTGAATCTGAAGCCATGAATTTTTTGATCTCCGCTTCGCCCTGGGTGGTCGAGTATCATGTAGGGGGCTGTTCTATGGCAGTTCAGCCAAAAAGAAAAAGGGAAAATTAGTTGTCCAGGCCATTCGCCCCTATCGAAGATGCAATACAGGCAATAGCCAATGGAAAGATGGTTGTCGTAGTTGATGATGAGGGCAGGGAAAACGAAGGCGACCTCACTATGGCCGCCCAGTGCGTTACACCTGAAGCCATTGCCTTTATGGCAACCCATGGCCGTGGGCTCATTTGCACTGCCCTCGAAGGTGAGTTGCTGGATCGCCTCAACATCTCCCAGATGGTGCAGGACAATTCCAGCCCCTTTGAGACCGCCTTCTGTGTTTCGGTGGAGGCCCGTGAAGGTACTACAACGGGCATAAGTGCGCATGACCGTGCCAGAACTATCCAGGCATTGATTTCTCCCCAGGCAAAGCCAGGCGATTTTGTGAAGCCAGGTCATACATTCCCGCTGCGGGCACGCCCTGGCGGAGTCCTGACGAGGACTGGGCAGACTGAAGCATCCGTTGATCTGGCCAGGCTCGCCGGTTTGCATCCAAGCGGGGTCATCTGCGAAGTAATGAAAGATGACGGTAGCATGGCGCGGGTACCCGATCTGGACATTTTTTGCAGGGCGCATGACCTGTTGATGGTTACGGTTGCAGACATTATTGCATACAGACTGCAAAAAGACCCGATAGTCCGTGTTGCTGGCTCATATGCCAAAGAGACACAGTGGGGGCCGCTGCTGGTTCACAAATTTCAAAACATATTGGACAAGAGCATTTATCTGGCTTTTCAAATCGGGGATGTAGCTGGAAGAGTTCCACTGGTCAGGGTACATCTGGGGGTGCTGCCGGACGATTTGGGAGGCTTTGGGATTTTTGAGCCTTCTGCCTTCCACGCTTCCATGGCAGCCATGCAAAAAGATGGGTGCGGTGTACTGGTCTTTCTGCATCACCAGGCCTGGGATGGAATAGAGCCGGTACTCGACCCCGCCAATAGAGAGGTCGGCATCGGTGCCCAAATACTGGGACAGCTAGGCATAACAAAAATGCGGCTCCTCACCCGCCAGGAAAAGCACTACGCAGGGCTAAAGGGCTTCGGCCTGGACATTGTGGCATATGTACAGTTGAGTTCAGACTGATACCAGTTCTTGATACCTTTGCATCAGCTCCGCCACGATCTCTGGCTCGGACATGTCGGTTTTCTCGGTATCCTGCGGATACACAAGGCTTCCACGCAGCAACTATAGCGTTTCCGTTTATCATAGTCCATAGCCACAGTGCCTGATCCAGCCACCGATGTCAGCGGGCGTGATCGAGTCCAGCGCCTCAGAGATGGCGGGAAGCAGGGCGTCGGCAGCCCTCGCCTTCAGTTTTCGCAGCACCGCCTTCATCTTCGACCAGGCCTGCTCTATCGGGTTGAAATCCTGCGAATACACCGGGAGGAACACAACATTGATGCCTTTGTCGATGAGCGGCTGTAATACCCCCTGCACCTTGTGCGCCGACAGGTTGTCCAGGATCAGCGTGTCGCCGCGCTTCATGGCCGGCGCAAGGCTGTCCCTGACATAGGCCCCAAAGAACTCCCCGTTCAGGGTGCCTTTGTACGTGAGCGGGGCGATTATTCCGCCCGCGCCCATGGCCCCCATAACCGATGTCCTCTCGAACCTTACGTCAGGCACGTAGTCGTTCACCCTCTCGTGCGACTGGGCGCGGCCGTAAAGGCGCGTCATGCCGCAATTCACGCTCGTCTCGTCCAGCCAGTACGTGTCCGTCACGTCCATCCAGCCCTGGCTTTGCCGCCATGCCTCCCGCGCTGCGACGACGTCTTCCCTCTCCCGCTCTTTTGGGTGGAGCGTCTTTTTTTATATGTCAGACCCAGTTTGATCAGCCGCTCGGAAAGGGCGGATTTTGCTATCGGCAGACCCAGGTCTTCAATCAGTTCGGACAAAGTCGTGTCAGGCGCCTCCCTGATCCGCTCCACGACCCGCCCCATCGCCTCTTCGCTTATGAGCGGCTTGCGCCCGCTGTTCTGCGGCTCCGGTCCGTAGCTCCCCGTGCTTGTGTATTTCCCCCACACACGGGTCACGGTCCTGACGCACACGAACAGCCATTTTGCCACGTCCTCTTTCCTCTCGCCGGCTTCCATGTGCCTCACTATGTCTGCCCTTTTCTCGTTTGTTGTAGGCTTTGCCATCTGCACCCCTCCTTCTGGCCGCTTATGGCTCTATCTTAGACTACAAAAAACGGAATTGCTATAGAAGTGCTGTTTTATGTAGCCGTCCAATATGAAACAATGACGAAAACTACCCACAGATGCTGACTTTTTGGCAGGTTTGTACAATAGGTATAATCAAGACAGAGTTTTTAGCCAATCAAGTTCGATGAGCTTGTCATCTGTTGTAGCTAGGCGGCAAACATGCTCTAAGGCAGTAGCGGCGATTAGCCGATCTGCTGGGTCACCGTGCATCTCCAGTATTCCTGAGCGACTGGCTATTTCTGGCGATAATGGCAAGAGTCGTAGCTTAGGCGCAAGCAACGTGACCCGAAACCAATCCTGCAACGATAAATCTGGAATAGAGATGCGCCGATACTGCACCAACATTGCTATTTCCCACAAAGAGATGGCGGCAATGCCTAGCGTTGGCTCAGTGGCGATTGCGTCGACTACTGATTGTGGTAGCTTTTCGGGTTCAAGGTTCATCCACAGAAAAATGTGGGTATCAAGCAGGATCACTGCATGGCCTCCCATTCCTGGTTAATGGGCGACAGAATATCCCCCAAAATCTGGCCGCGGCGGTAGGCGGCAGGGTTCACGGCCCCTTTGAGGCGGGGGTCGAATCCATGCGGATAATCTGCTACGACATCTGCACCTTTTACGGCTTTCTCAAGGATGTATGCCTCAAGAGCGACTGTGGTCAAAAGACCTTGTGCTTGGGCAATCTTCGCCACGTCATCGGAGATGGTGATAGTCAGGTTGGTCATGTTTAGAACCTTGTTGGATAAAGCATGTCTGCTTCAGATAATAGCACACGCGTTCCTCGGTCTTCAGGGTGCTCTGTTGCAGTTTCTTCTCTTAAAGTTTTGAATGGGAGCCTCTCGGCCCTGTAACAAATTTTTCAAAAACACGGTACAATGACTAATCATGCGTATCGTCTGGGACGAAAAGAATGCAGAGGATCACTGGCACGAACACCACATTCGCTTCGAGCAGGCGCAACGGGTATTCTTAGACCCAAACATCATTACTGAAGTGGACGACCGCTTCGACTATGGCGAAACTCGCTACTGGACGCTAGGCATGGTTGAGGATCGCCACCTGTTGCTGTACGTAGCCCATACGGTGGAAGAAAACGGGGAACTGGTAATCAGGATCATCAGCGCACGGAAGGCAAAACCACACGAAAGGAGACGCTATAGCAGTTCAACTTTTTATAGGCGAACTGCTATGCCAGGATTTGCTTGCAAACCCTGGCCGCTTATTGTTCGCAGACGGGCTTTGCCCGCCGTAAGCGGACAATAAAAGCGATAACAGCTATATGGGAACCGTAAGTTATGACCTGGACAACCTGCCGCCGCTGACGGAACAGGACAAGAGAGAACTGGACGCTTTGGCGGCAATGCCAGACGATGAAATTGATTGCTCTGACATCCCGGAAGCGACTGAAGAACAACTTGCTCGTATGCGCCCGTTCCGAGAAGTGGTTGCTGAGTTCAAGGCGCGGCAAAAAGAAAAAGTTCTGGTTTGAGTTTGAGGGTTTGAGCCAAGAAAAAAAGCGGTTCAGAAGAGCCCAAGGAAAAGTTGCGCCCAGACGTGTTTTGAAGAGGCTCCAGAAAATGAATGCCAACGGTTTAGCGATGCGGTCTGGAGTTGCTACCTACCTGCATATGGATCGTCCAGATGGAGGGCATATTGGCAAACTGCTGTGCAGTTGATGTCTTGTCGCACCACATTAAAGGGCCGGCCTAGGGTATATCCTTGCCAGTGCGGAGTATTTCTTTTACAAAGGGGTTGTCGTTCTCAATCTCGGACGTCTCAAAAACTATCGGCTCAAACGGCATAGCAGTTCAACAACAGTAAGTTGAACTGCTATATAGCTCTTTTGCCCTTAGGCTTGGTCGCATTCGTCATCAGGTTCCACCTAGCGATGGACACCCTTGCCATTGGCTCACGGTCCTACTGTCGGGTCTGTGATGGATTTACACCAGGTTCTATTGCTGATTCGAAAAATGCCTGACACACATTCGCACCGGGCAAGGCTTTTCGTCTCGTAACTCGTAACTTTGACTTCGAAACTGGTATCACATCATCAAGTCACCTCCCATGCTGGGCACACCACCAACAAAAACCCCGCCCGGATGGGCGGGGTTTTTGGTGATGCGTTAAGTGCGACTTGCGTTCCGCCAAGAGGCGGGGGGTTTTTACGGGTCCTCGACGACGAGGGTAACAGTAATTTTTGCTGTCGCTCCGCCTGAACCTGTAACGGTAATTACGTCAAAGTACTTCCCTGCGGTCGTGAGGTTATCCATGCCCTTGTCAGTCATTTTTATCATGAAGGGGGCTAGGCTTGTTCCGCCGGCAATGGCCGCAGTAGGCACGGGATCGGCTTCAAACCATCCTTTTTCGGAGCTCGATGCCGCATTCATGGTAATGGCCGTAGCTCTGTTGTTGGTCAGCACGCAACTGATTCCAGTAGCGGCGGGCGGAACAGAATCTGGGTCACCTGTCTCGGCAGTAAACTCAGTGGGTGTTAGGGCATATGTCAGTGCAGGTGTTACTATGGCACCGGTTACAGTGACAACGTAGGTGTCAACCGCGGCCTTAGCATCCCCGTGGGTGATGTAAAGGGTAAGCGGAATCTGGTCGGATACAGCCGGAGTTCCCGTAGCTTTAAGTGTCGGGTAGATTGCTGCAACGTTTGCTTTGCCTGTCCAGTTCGCCCCACTGGCGCCAGTTTCTATGGTGTAGGTGGCTTTATTTGTGGCGGGTTGAGTCCCGATTTCCCAGGCATATCCATACACGGTGCCCAGGATAGCTGGATCTGCTAGGTCAGCCAATCCCAAGCCCTCCGGTTTCGCTGAACTTGCCCAAGAGATTACTTCGCCAGCAATTCTGGTCTGAACTGGGCCTAGAATTGAATCTCCGCTTACGCCTCCATCAGTCACATCGACTTTAAGAGTGGCCATTCCCGGACTCGTCACTTTATCAAAAGTAGTAGCGGAGCTCAGGTCCACAACCGTGACGTTGAGTTTGGCCGCTTCTTCGGTCATGACATGGCCTGGCGTGCCGTCAATATAACTGCCATAGGCAATTCCGGAAGTAACCTTGGACTCGAGAGAGATCACTTGTCCGTTGGCCCAAACGGCATGGTTGATTGGATCTACTCCTCCCTTTGGTTGTTTAGTGTCTCCATCATCAAAGTCAAATCCAGCCGGCAGGGTGACTCCAGCCGGGACTGCCCAGGAGTAGCCGGAAGTATGGATCTGTCCCTGCAATCCGCTCGGTGTGGTTGTAGGGTTACCATTTCCAAGGGGCACCGCTGGTGTTGTGCCTGCAAGCAACAGCGCAGGCAGATCCACCGTGGCTGCGGCGAAGTTGACCTTGGTCTTGCTAGTGAAGGCTGAGTTGGTGACACTTATAGTCCAAGGATTGGAAACTGCCGATCCATGGTAAGTATCAGACAGTTCGCTGCGGATGCCGATGTATAGCATCAGGGTATAGTTGCCAACCAAGCTCTGGGGGTCAGTCCCAGCGACCACAACAAATTCGGGCCAAGCGGGGGCGTCTATGGCGCCATCCTCAGTTGCCCTCAGGACACTGCCGGTGGTGCTGGTAGCAGGGACAGGAACGGTATTCGTAAGGGTCATCCCCATTGCTTGTCTAGCAGCTGCGTTTGGCCCTCCAGACAGTACCCAGGTGTAGGTGTATCTTCCGTCTTTTTCTCCATCGGTTGCTTCGGTAAGTTCCTGAAGGGTCGCCCAAGTTGTCGAGGTCAGGCCAGCTGGGTTGGTCGACGAATTGACGTTCGGCGTTCCGGCAACATCCGTCATGGTGATGGCTTTAATGCCATCTATTACTCCGAAATCAACCATGTTCTGTGATTTCGTGCGGCCGTTTGTAGCGTGAGTGGCGTTATTGGTAAAGGTGGTGCTTGGGTTCCAGTCCTGCAAGGTCACTAGGATCGTGGCGGCCTCTTCGGCAGTGTCCCAGAGGTCGCCCTTGGTTCTGCCAGTAACATTGGTTTCTAAGAGCAGCATCGTGCCGTCAACGGCCAGTTTTTGTCCATCCGTATTCGGAGATGCTCCAGACCCGAAGAAAAGCCTCGGAAGGTTCAAGTTCAACCCGCCGCCGTATGGAACGGCTTTATCTGTGACTAGGTTGCCATATGTGGCGCCGCTAGGCTCAGTGGGCCCGAAGGAAGCTCGGCTAACGCTCCAGCCTTCGAAGGTGAGCACGTCTTGGTGTAGCCCCGGAGGTTCAGTCGTGAAGGGCTCTGCATAGTCAACATCGTTTCTGGAGTATACCGGATAGGTCCACTCCTGTCCGGCACCCAAGCCTATTGCCAGTATCGGAATGCTCAAGGTAACGTCGTTGAAGATTACTTTGGTGTTTTTGTCGAATACGTTGCCGTCACGGACATCTTTGATTGTGGCCGTAAACACTACGGGCGCGGAGGTGAGGCTGTCCGAATAGGGGCTCTTTAGGGCGACTGTGTAGGTAACGTAGTCGCCGGGCTTCCATCCGTCGCCGGCATTGAAGTTGAACGCCTTGTGGGCACCAAGGGCAACGGTGTATACGGGATCGTCGGTTCCAAAGAGCGCGTCTCTAGCGCCAGTCAGGTTAGAGGAGCCGGCCATCTTGGCATCGATGATTGTCCATTCCAGACGGTAGAGGTCATTGCCCAAAGCGCCGGTAGGAATGCCTACCCCGTCGACCCTTAATCGCCAGGTTTCCTTGTTCAGGGCACCATCTTTGATATCGTCTGGGTAATACATAAGGATTTCTGCAGGATTTTTGCTGGTATTGGAGGCAGACGAGTAGCTACGCGCGGCTGCAGCTGTGATAGCCCAGTTTCCATCTACATCTTGTCTATAGATATTAAGCGGCGAGGTCGGGGTCAGGTCATTGAGGTTTACGACCATCTGCACTTCAGAGTCCGGGGCGCTCGGCTTGCCATTATAGGTCACGGTTCCGCTCTGCAGGAGGACTCGGTTGTTTGACAGGCCCTTAACTGCCGTGACGCCGGCTTTGTCCCTGACGCTAAGCTGGATACTGCTTATCGGATTTTGTCCGCTTGTCGGGCCGTTTACAAACAAAGCAGCAATGGGCGATGGTGACGAGGTGGCGGTGTTGACGCTCCAGCTCGTGCCTCCAGCGGTGTAGTCGATACTCGCCCGGGCAGGCACCAAGCCGCCGGCGCTCTTGGAGGATACCAACTGGCCTTCGGTAGTTACCATTTGGTAAGAGGGCAGGAAGTTTTGTGGGTTTGCGCTGGTGGTAGTCAGTGGGGAATCATTCGCCCCCAAGAACGCTGTGTTGGCGCTGTTGGTAATCCTGGGCAGGTAGGCGTTGACAGGGGTCTTCCAGAAGATCGAGCTGACGTTGTCTACCCAGCCGCTTTCGATGAACTTGGGATTTGCCCGCTGGTCTGCGTAGGCCGGGACGAAGTTGATCCTGGTGGAAAGGATGTCTGTCCAGGTCGCGGGCAAGGCCCTGCGGAATGGGGAATGGTCAAAGTCAACGAGGTTGCCTAAGGATACGTCGCCGTATTTTACGGTTCGTGCCCTAATTACTACGTTGGTGCTGTCTTCGCCTAATGTCTGAAGCCAGGAATCCGGGATTGGGAAGCTGGTCTGACCCTTGCCCATGAACACTTTGTAGAGGGGCAAGTCGGTATCCTGCACTTCGCCGCCTGGGACAATGTTTCCGGTGCCGTCCGCATTGACAACCGTCACGCGGAAGAACTCAAAGATATGTCCTGAGTAGCTGTCGTCGTTTGGCATCTTGTCCCAGACGAGCCAGACTTTGGGCTGGCCGCCCACGTATTCGGGGTGCATCCGAGCTTCTACCACGCTGGAGGGGAAGTTGCCCTGGCCAGGGGATGTGTAACCAGTGCCTGCGTTGGGGTTGTAGGTGACGATGTATTCAGTAGCGTCCCTGGCAACCAATTCAGCGTAGTTGGCGTTGTTGCTGGCGCTCTTTACGGTCGGGCTTGCAAAGAGTCCGTGGGTCTTGGAGGTGGAGGGGAGGTCGCGCCTGGTGGCGGTGGTGGTTATCCTGAGGCCGCGGATGTGCCCGGTTTCGCTCTTGGCGGTGGCTCCGGCAGTCTCGGCTCCAATTGGGGCCAGGGCCAGGGAATCTCCGTCGGCTATCTCGCCCACAAAGCCCATGGATCCCCTGAGGCCAGTCGGATTGCTTATGTAGTTGTAAAGGTATGTGGCCACGGGGGTGTCGCCGCCTGCATCCCAGTAAATTGGATCGGGCTTGGGAATGGGGAAGGAACCGAAGTTGTAGTTGCCTGACCTCATGTCAGTGTTTGCCCAGGTCTTGGATACCCCCAATGTGCTTTGAGCGTTGAGGTTGCCCAACTCCAGGAATACGGGCATTCCGTGAATGTTGTCATCATGGCCCAGTTCAGTGCCGCTGGTGTAGGCAAGCACCCTGAAGGTGTCGGACACTCTGGCGTTGAAATCGGCGGCGGCCATGTCGTAAGGCAGGGCATAGCGCTGGCTGGTCATATACTTGCCGCGGTTGATGGAGAGGCTGAATGTCTGGGAATCATCCACTGGATACCAGTTGGTGCTGGCCAGATCAATGCCGACGCCTTCAGCGAGTTCCTGGTGCCTGTCGCCAGTCCAGGTCACGCCGGTTGATGCCATCTGGAAGTAGGGGTAGCCGTCGAGCTTGTTCGCGCCGTCGGCGGCACCGCCCTTGGTCTTGCGGACCATGGTCGAGAGGGTAAGCGGGTCGCCATCCGAGACTTGGTAATTTATGATGCCGTTTACGTCAAAGCTGACCCTGTAGATGCCCAGGCCGGAAGCGTCAAGTTGGTAAGGTTCTGTGGCCTTGCCCAGGCGGCCGCTCCATACGGGGGTGGCTGGATAGGACGCGGCGGGATAGATGTTGTTGTTGGCAAAGGTCGGCAATGCACTGCTTCTCAGAGCAAAGAAAGCATTTTGGCCCATCGTGGGATAAGAGAACTGGATGGCCGTCGTCGCTTCGTCCAACACTACGCCGGAGAATATCCTGTTCATCACGCCGGTGTAGGAGGTATTTGGCTCATAGTAAGGGTCGTTATCGTCGAAGTATATTGGGAAGTAGGGGGTGTAGTCATACAGGGGGGTGTATGGGCTGATCGTCGTTACATCTACACCCGTACCCTTACCCCCCATGTCATCGATCCAATCGGTGCCTCTGTCAAGCCAGTAGGTGAGGTGCTGGACAGTCGAAGCGACTAAAGAGTCTTTGGAGAGGTCGTCAATAGCATATTTACCCAGTTCAAAGTTATAGTAGTTTGTCTGCATGGCGGCGGCGGTGGGATAAGCGGTGGCAAATCCTGTAGTCGCGTTGTTTTGCTTTCGTGCGTAATTGCCGAGGGTCGGGTCAAAGAGGCCGGCAAGCAGACCAGAGCCTACGCTGGCAGAGAGGTCGGGGGTGTGGCTGTTCATTGATAGCCAGGCGAAGGCCGCTACGTTGCCGCCGGGCCACTTGAAGGTCTCGCGGTCATCAACGATGCCGTTCCAGACGCCTGTATTCGTAAGATCTGTCATGCCTCTTGTGGTCATGTTTGTTGTCAGCACCGGAGGTCCGATAATTGGCTCGACTACTGGAAGGTTGTTGCCGTCCCTGTAGTCGGCTGAGACTAGGTAGCTGACCGGAGGCACGTCGTCTGCAGACCAGCGCTCATCCTGGAGGAGGTCATACAGCCTGCCGCCGCCGCGGCCAATCTTGGGCTGGTTTAAGTCGGAGGTGTAGGTGTTGTACAGCTCGTTTTCTTTGAGCGCGTCCATCCGGCCCTTGAATGCATCGTGGCCATAGAAGAAGTCCACTTTGACCCTGGCCCAGGCTTCGTTGCCGAAGTCGGCGTAATTAGAGGCTATGCCCGGAACCACGGTTCCCTTGGTGTTGCTGGGAGAGCCTGCCGCTGGGGGGACATATTCGCCCAGGTAGATGTTCTTTTTGACGGGCTCGCCATAGATGGAGCCCCAGACGAGGCCCTTCATGGTGTATTCGCTCATGGCTGCGCCGTACTTGTCCCAGCCGGTGAAGCTGAATGAATATTCTTTGCGGGAATCTTCTTCCATGGGCTTGTTCCAGCCGATGGTCCAGGTGTTGCTCGCGCTTGCGGTGACCAGCTCGCCTTCGGGCTTGATGGTGAGGTAGGTGCCGGACTCGTCGCCTCGGGCCTGGAAGGGATGCTCGGTCATTTCAAGGTAGACTGGGTCGGACGCTGACTGGTTTGGAGCCAATGGGTCGGCCAGCCGATACTGCTGGGGAACCTGGGTCGGGTTGGACCACTTGATTGACCAGTTGGTGGGCGAGCCTTCGGAGGCGGTGCCGGAAATCCAGCCGCCATCGTCTATCTTGTCGTCGCCGCTGGAGATTTCCCAATCTTCGTCTTCTGGGTCAAAGGCATCAAGCACGGGGGCGACGTTGCCTCGGACGCCGGCAGTCACTACAAAGTAGGCTTTGTTGAAGCCCATGTCCTCAACTTCGTAGACGAAGTGCAAGCGGTTGTGGGTGTCGCCAAGTACGCCGGCGCCGCTGTCCCAGGTGAGCTTGCTGGTGGTGGGGACTTTTGTGAATACTATGTCGCCGGAAAATTCTTTTTCGTTCCATGTGAGGCTGGAAGTTTCCTTGAACTGCTCTTCGGTTTTTGCGTCAAAGAAATTTTGGCCTTTGAGGAGGCTGGTTATGTTTCGGATGCCGGAACCGGAGGCGGCGTTTATGGTTGTGGTGGCGGCGGAGTTGGATTTTCCGTCGGCCAGGGTTTCATAGGCGGCCATGACTTTTTCGAGGTCTTCGCCCTCGTTTGCGCTGTGGTCGGCGTAGACTCCCCTGAGGTAGGCGGTGAGGACGTCATCCCTGTCTGCGTCAGTGGCTTTGGCGGTAAAGGATATTTTTGCGCCAAGGTCGAAGGAGCCGGGGAAGAGGCTTTCGTCTGCCCTTAGGACTATGGCAGGCTCTTTTGTATACTCGCCGTCCCACTTGTTTTCGTTGTTGACCTTGATTGTGATCGAGGCGGTGCCGGTTGCGGCGACGCTGGGGGGAGTGTTGGGATTTACCTGCAGGAAGCGGAAGGAATCCTGAGCGACAAGCTCGGGATTGTCAAACAGGGCTGCCACGCCGAAGTGCATATCCTGCGGCAAAGCGTCTAAATATGATTTGTCGGCCAAAAAGAACAGTGTGCCGTCCTGCCAGGTGTTGGGGCGGTTTTTGTGGTGCTCTGCCCAGGCATCGAACCGGCCGCCCAGCTCTGCGCTGGTGGGCTTTTTGTCGCCTACCATGACCCAGGAGTTTGTGTGGCGATATGTGGCGACGTTCTTTAGTGTATCCCAGTTGCCGAGGCCGACTGTGCCGTGGACAAAGTTGTAGGTGAGCCAGTCGACGGGCATGTTGCCGGCGTTGCTACCGCTGGGGGTGCGGACGCTGGCATCAAACTTGAACCATGCGGGGATGCCGACAATGGCTACTTGGGCTTCGCCAGGATTGTAGTCCATCTGGCCATAGTATCCTGTGGGGTCGACTACACCGCCGCCTCCGCTTCCGCCGACTTTGTCGCTGGCATTGGCTGAGAAGCTGACGGTAAAGTTATATGTGGCGGTGGATACCTGTTGGCCCTGGAATGTCTCAACATAGGTGGCCGCAGACGCGAACTTGATTGCCTCGCCGTCCTTAATGTAGTCGGCCTCTTCTATGTCCTCGTCGGCGGTAATGGTCAGCACTCCATTCGCAAATGACCATTCGCCCGGGAATCCGGCTGGCTTGGCCGCGCCTGTCCAGGTGACAGGGTGGCCGTCTGGGGCACGGTCGCCGAAGGTGATGGTGGCGGGATCCTCGCTGTCAATGCTCACGTTGAGGGAGGCAGTGGCCAGCGAGCCAGGGAGCTGGGGCGGGCTGTCCTTATGGGCCGTGAACTGGGTGGCCGCTGGATTGGCGTTGATGCCGGTCGAGTTGTTGGCCCAGCCGTAGAGGGTGTAGGAGCCTTCGGATGTTGGCTTGAATGTGGGATTGGCGCTGGAAAAAGCACTGGCCGCAGGCTGGGTGCTGGTGGTCGTTATCGCAAACCCGGTGGCGTTTGTGGACTGAATGTTGAAGGAATATGCATGGTTGACTGTGCCGGATTCATGCACTGTCCCAGCAAAGTAAGGGTTCCCGGCCGGTGTCGGAACGTTGATTGGGGGCTCGACTACGGGGCCCGAAGAGTCGCTACCGCCGCACGCGAGCGCGAGGGCCAGGCCCGTAACGGCAGTGACACAGCGGGCCGATATGGAAAATGAATGGCGTAAACGTAGTCAGGGCATATGTTTGGGTCACAATTGATGGGGTGGGGTACCAATAAGGCCACACTGCAAATTTATTGAGTGGGTTCTGCATGTGAAATGCCGCTATAACCAGCTCTGGAGCGGATATAGACCATGATGGCCAAGATCCTCTCGGCACACTTTTTCAGTGGAGTTATAACAAAAGTTATAACGGAAAATCGAGATTCAGTCGAAAAACGAGTGCTTCAATACAATTTTGGCTACGGGTCAATTTTGGGAAGCATTTTTATGGCCCGATCAAAGTCACTCTCCAACTGTTTCATTTCTCTGCCCCGATAGATTTCAAACTCTTCTTCAGCCTTTTTGACTGCCTGGGCATGAGATACCCTGCCCGAGTCTGTTAGCACACTTCTATTCAGCATGGCGATTTGTTTGTCCAATGCTGCAATCCAGTCCTCCATGGCCATCGGTATTTGTTCGTGTGCCTGAAATTCCGCAAAGTCAAGAAATTGGGATACCAATAGGTTTAATCGTTGTAGCTCGACTTCCGTAAGATAATTTTTAGCAATCCTTACGTCGTCTTTGGTGATGTAATCGCCTTTGAAATTTGTCATCCCCATTAGTGGCTTTTCATGATGGACTCTTTGATAAATCATTTCTGCTGCGGTATGTTCGTGAACTGCGTAATGCAGCTTGTTTTGTACTGTGGCAAAGAAGGTTTTTGTCAGATCTGCCCTTGGGTCATAATCTGTTGCGGTGGAATAAATGTCTGTGACTTGCTGATAGAAATTTCTTTCGCTACTTCGAATGTCTCGGATCCGTTGCAAAAGCTCACGGAAGTACCGTGAGCCGCCTTGTTTCAGCCGCTCATCGTCCATGGCAAAGCCTTTTTGGATATATTCGTGCAGACGCTCTGTGGCCCAACGGCGAAAGCGGGTGGCAATTTGAGATTGGACACGGTAGCCAACGGCAATTATTACGTCAAGGTTGTAATGGCTGATCTCGCGCTTTACCTGCCTTTTGCCTTCCATTTGAACTAATAAGAATTTCTTATGAGTTGCCTCCGCATTGAGTTCACCGTCATTGAATATGCTATCCAGGTGCTGGCTTACGTTTGGCTGTGTCGTATCATAAATTTCCGCAATTTGGTTTTGAGTGAGCCATAGGTCGTGATTTGCGAGGCGGACTGACACTTTTGTGATTCCATTTTCATCCTGGTAAAGTATGAGGCCGTTGTCGCTCGTCTTTTTGGCTCTGGCGGCCATCCCTACCCCTCCTGTGCATCCAATGCTTTTTCCAACCCTGGTCTAGCTAAAGAGCCAATTTCATTACCTCACATAATTTTACCAATCATATTTCCGAGGTGGCACAAATTTGTGTCTATGGTAGCAAACTGGTTTGAATCTATACAAATTCCATAGTGGGGCGGTACACAAAAACCCCGCCCGATAGTGCA
>Ga0082212_10004505_pt1 | contig 19309 bp, 16 predicted proteins | sample TergutNt197P3_FD_71548 | JGI IMG/M metagenome (GOLD analysis project Ga0082212, IMG submission 71548) | Neocapritermes taracua P3 segment gut microbial communities from Petit-Saut dam, French Guiana - Nt197 P3 | ecosystem: Host-associated > Arthropoda: Insects > Digestive system > Gut ... | reverse complement strand
GGCACACGATCAGTCCCAGCCCGCTGCTCTGTTCGCCGGCTGTGCCTTCGCGCAGCGTCTGACGGTCGATGCTGAACAGGTTTTGCAGCTGCTCCGGCGACATGCCGACGCCCGCGTCGGAGACCGAAACGATATATGTTGTTGCGGCGTCGTTAGCTGCGTTTCCTGCGGCGCCGCGTGAATTTGCGGCGTCACGCACGGTGTCACTACCCGAAGCAGGCGCAATATCCAGCGTCACCCGCCCGCCTGCCGCCGTAAACTTGACGGCATTCGTAAGCAGGTTGCGTACGACGGTTGTCAGCATGTTACGGTCGCCGGTGACGACGGCTGCCGGCGGGGTCTGCACCTCGAAGATAATGTCCTTGCGCGTTGCCAGTGTCCGTGCAACGCCGATATCCGCCTGTAGGGCGGTAACGAGGTTGAACGGAAGAGGATTGTATATCTCGCGTCCTGTCTGCATCTGCGCCCAGTTGAGCAGGTTTTTGAGCAGGTCGACCAATCCGTCGGCCGACTTAAGCAGTTTCTGCGAATAGACGGACAGGGTAGCGTCGTTGCATTTGTCGGCATATTCCGCCAGCATGAGCAGTGCGTCGCGCTGGGCGATGGCGGGGTTTTTGAGGTCGTGCGAGATGATGCTGAAAAAACGGTCCTTGATGGCGTTGATTTCGGCTAATTCGCGGTTGCGGCGCGCGCGCTGTCTGAGCGCATATACGAGCATGGTCAGCAGCAGTACCGCCGTCATGATACCTCCGATATAAGCAATCTGCCTTGTCCGGTACCGGTCTATTTCCGACTGCTGGCGGAGGATTTCAATCTCCTTCTGCTGCGTGTCGTATTTGACCTGAAAATCGTTGATTTGCTGCTGGGAGCTCTCCCTGAAAATGGAATCTCGCAATACGATATGTCGGCGTAAGTATTCGTAGGATTTTGTAGCGGGTTCGAGGTTGCGGTAAGATTCGCTTAAAAAGCGGCTGACGTCGCTCTGAAAACGCAAAAAATTATTTTCTGCTGAAATATCGTAACATTGCTGATACGCTGTTATTGCCTTGTCATACTGTTTTTCTTTTGCATATAGTCGTCCAATGCCCATCAGGGTAACTGCCTGATAATAGGAACGTCCCTTTTTCTCATAAAAATCAAGCGCTTTCAGGTAACAGTTTTTTGCCTGATCCATACTGTCCAATTCATAATAAATGTCAGCCATCAATAGCGTGTGGGTGGCAATGCGGTCTTCCCTCTGCTCCGGCTTCTCGATTTTTTCATCGTGCTCCAGGGCTGTTTTTATCAGCGGCAGGGATTTGGACAAGTCAACGTTAATATATGTTTTTGCTAAGGCGGCGAGACAGTCCGCATAACCGGACGGGCGATTGAGCTGGCGTAATATCTTCTCCTCCTCTTCAAAAAAATGAATGGCCAAATCCAATTTATTCCACTGGATGTATATCACCCCAAGCTCGTGGAGGGTATAGGTCAATCCATTCAGGTCATTTACGCTCTTTTCCCATTCATAACATTTCAAAATATATGCCAGTGCATTTTCGTAATCGCCCAACTTGAAGTAACCGCTGCAAATATTGGCATTCTGTTCATTAATAAAGGGAGCGTTTCCGAGTTTTTCGCCGTTTTCGAGCGCCAGCTTATAGAACGCAATGGATTTGCCGTAATTCTGTTTTTCAAAGGTAAAATAACTCCCCATTGCTTCATTAACGAACGCATTGAGATATACTTCGCTGTCGGTCGCTTTCAGCGTAACCAGACTGTCGGTATACGTCTTTTCGTAACAGTAATTCACGATTTCATTAGCCGCGTCGATGCGTCTTTGCCCGCGCGAAGCGCTGAATACGCTGTACAGGCTGTCTATATCCTGCGCGCATGCAACGTCTGTCAGGGCAAATTGAAACAAAACGATACCGAGGCTGACAAGTGCATTTTTCATACAGGCGCTTTTAGGGTTGCGGTAATGAACTCCATCCTTTCGCCGGTATCGACCATGCAGTGCATATCCGGCGCACATATTCCTGTTAGGTTAAACTTTCGCATAGCTGCATTTTTAAAATTTTGACAAAGGTAGCGAAAGTCGAGAGACATACAAAATAAATCCATTTATTTTTATGTCCGAGCGAAGCTACCTTCTGTTTTACAAAAGGTAGTGCAAGTTGAGTGTAATACAAAAAAAAGTTTACTTTTTTTTATTACCGAAACGCCGCCTACCTTTGTTTCTGATTAAGTGATGCGAAATATTTAACTTGTCATTTTTTTCTGGATTCCGCTTCGTTTCTCGCGGCTAAAGGCGCAGGCTCGCAATGACGATGTGTTTGTTTTCCACGTCATTGCGAGGTGGTTATTGAGCGTAGTCGAAATAAACGAAGCAATCCAGAATGTTTTATATGTTATTAATTTTTCATGCCTAAAGGTAGCGAAAGTCGAGCGACATACAAAATAAATCAATCAATGTGTCTTTTTACGAAGTGAAAAAATGTGTCGCTTTACGAAATGAAGCAATAGACAAGAAAAATGTTGTTTCGCATTATAAATGTTTATAATCAATACATTCGGATTACAAATCCGAATTGACAAAGGCCGAAAAATGATGTTGCGCATTGAAAATGCTTATACTCAATATATTCGGATTTTAAATCCGAATGGACGAAAAGATGCTATTATTGAACTATCGCGTCTTTACAAAAAAGAAAGACCGTCCGCGCAAACAGCGCGGACGGTCGTAAATGCCGGATTGCAAATCCTTTTATTCAATTCATTTGGATGATATCCTGAACTTGATTCAGAACAAATGGCCGGAACTCTTAACTCTTAACTCAACCTCACCTGATCACCGGCAGTTGGAGGGTGGCGTCCCATATCCAGGGGCCGGTGGCGGAGAAGTCGTAACCCAGCCCTTCCCAGAAAGCCTGCGTGTTGTACACAGCGGTGCTTACGTCGGCGCCGTCTTTGCCGTCGGGGTCGGAGACGGGGGTATAGGTTCCCGAGACGAGTATTACCGTCATGTCGTCGCGGGCGTAGTTGTTCTGCGAAATAACACTACCTACAAACACCCGTCCGGTCCGAAAATCAATAAAATTGCGAACATTACCGTTTAGGGCTACGCAGTTTTGTACCGAACCCATAGTAAAATTATGCCCGACCACGCCGCCGATACTATTTGAGTTATTTCCGCTTGATCTAACGTTACCCGTTGCATAACACCTGTCTACTATCCCATAATTTTCACTGACCACTCCTCCGGCATATTCGCTACCTATTGTTACGTTGACCGCAGACAGGCAGTTCTGCACAACGCCTCTGTTAGATGCAACCACGCCGCCTATGCCGCCGGTTGAATTTGTATTTGAATTATTCATAACGCCTTCAACGGAGCAGTTCTCCACTGTTCCTCTGTTTTCCCCTGCCACGCCGCCGACGTAATAAGAATTTGAATTAAAAACGACATTGGTGAGTCTGACTCTTCGCACCAAACCTGTATTGCTCAAACCGGCGATACTATCGATTTGGCCGAACAAACCATTTGCGATGCTGACAGAACCTGTGATGTTAAGCCCGTCTATCGTGTATCCTCCGCCGTCGTATGAACCCATAAACGGGGTCCCAGAATCGCCGATTCGCATCCAGCTGGCAACAGAGGACACGTCGATATTGGCGGTTTGACGGTAGTGCGCGTATAAGTCCCATCCGGCGGGCATCCCGGTACCTACCTGCAGCAGTTGGGCAAGGTTGCTTACCCTAAACGGATTTAGCGCCGAACCCGGAGGCGGATTCCGGACGCCGAACGGCGACGAGGAGACAAGCGCCGGATCGGCTGCGCTGTTGACATTCAGCACAAGCGCCATCACATATTCGATATTGCCGGTTGGAGCTGCGGATGCGCGCCTGATAGTGGCAATGTACTGCCCGTCGCCGGTTGCGTCGGGCAGGATGCTTTCAAGAGATAAGTTTGTCGGGGGCGTTACATAACCCGATCGCGTAAAGACCTGCGTAGCCGTCTCGTCGAGTTCCCATTTGTCGATGGCTGCGCCGCTGCCGGTCGGGATAAAGGCGTTCGAGGGATTGACGCGGAATTTGATTTCACACGTACTGTTGGTGGATCTTAACATCTCCACCGTGGGCGTCAATATCTCGAAGCGAATGGCTGTCGAGGCTTTCTCGAAGGTGAAGGGCGTGCTTGCGCCGTCGTTCATCACGAAGGTTACTGTGCCGTCGGCAGAGTTGTCGACCACCGCGAGGATCGGGCCGGCGCCTGTCAGCGCTGTCAGGTCGTAGCCCGTGTTGACCCAGCCCGATGCGGGATAGCCCGACGTGACGTTATACCATATCGTAACCGTCCCGTCGGGGTTCGTCCTGACGTCTATGCGCGGGGAGACGCCGTTCGCTCCGTTTGATCCGTTTGATCCTTTCGGGCCTGCGGGGCCTGTCGGGCCGGCGGGGCCTGCGGGACCCGTCGAACCTGCGGGGCCTGTCGGGCCGGCGGGGCCTGCGGGACCCGTCGAACCTGCGGGGCCGGTCGGGCCTGTTGATCCTGCGGGGCCGGCCGGGCCTTCCGCGCCGGTATCACCTGCCGGGCCGGTAAGGTCGATTTCGGTATCCGTCCAGCCGGAGCCGCTGTTGATCCAGAGGCTGACCGTGCCGTCGGGGTTTACCCGCACGTCGATCTGCGGCGTGATGCCGTCGGCGCCGTTCGCCCCGTTTGTGCCGTCGGCGCCGTCGGCGCCGTTCGTGCCGTTCAGAATGTCTATCGACGGCAGCGAGCCGCCTGTAAATTCAATTTTCCATCCGGCATTGCCCGGCAGGGCGGTCACCGAGCGGATGAGCGCGCCGTCGCGCAACTGCTGTTCGAGCGTTCCCGCCGTCTGCTCGAGCAGGGCTACACGCTTTTCAAGATTCTCGATGTCCTCTTTCCAGTCTTTCGTGCAGCCGGAAATGAAAAGGACGGATACGGCAGCCGTCAGCGCGACGGCAGCCGTAAATTTGTTTCTCTTTTTTGTTGTCATGATAAATACAGTTATAATTGATTAAATGTGAATACAGGGGTTGACAATAAAAAAAAACCGCATCCCGTTTAAAAAAACGGGGTGCGGCGTATGCGGTCTGTAAATATTTTCGTTCCTTTGCCCTTTTCTAACACGAGGGCGGGCGGGCGTTAGGTGGTGTGTGTGTGTCTTGTCCTGAAATAGCTTTACAAAATAATACACACAAAAAAACAGTAAAGTTATGGTCAGACGAGAAAAGAAATTTTACTCAAAAGAGTTTAAAGAGCGGGCATTAACGGCGTATCAAAACAGCAATGAATCCGTATCAATGATAGCTCATCGTTATGGAATCAGCAGGGATACATTCAGCAGTTGGGTGTATCGAAAAAAGACAGCCTTTGATTCCCGGAAAAGTGATACATTTGCGTCATTAAATTCAACGTCGATGAAAAAAAAGGAAATGTCGCAGGAAGAGATGTCAGTTCGTATCAATGAGTTAGAGCATCAGCTTGCGTTAGAGAAAATGCGCGCGGAGAGTTTATCGAAAATGATTGATATCGCCGAGCGCGAGTTGAAAATCGACATCAGAAAAAAAACTGGTGCCAAACAGTCCTTGAGATGAGGCGGGAGCATCCTTCATACAGTATTGATGCCCTCTGCCGGCTGTTTGGCAAAAGCCGTCAGGCATATTATGAGCACACTAATTATGTTTCAGTTAAACGGATAGAAGAAGATGTTATCCTGTCATTAGTATGCGGGGTTCGCAAGGAATTTCCGCGCATGGGCGGCAGGAAACTTTTAATATACCTTCGCCCCAGGTTTGCAGCGATGGGTATTCAAGCAGGCAGGGATGCTTTTTTTGAACTGTTATACCGGAATTTCCTGCTTGTGCGGCGCACGGGGAACAAGCGGAAAACCACCCGGTCGGATCACTGGATGCACAAGTATCCGAACCTGATAGAAGGTTATACGCCTGATGCCCCCAACCGGTTGTGGGTAAGTGATATCACATATATTGAGAGGGAGAACCGTTTTACCTATTTATCACTTATTACAGACGCCTATTCACATAAGATTGTCGGATGGAACCTTGCCCGGACGCTTCATTCAGGCAACACAGTTGCTGCACTGAAAATGGCATTGAACGGTTTGAAAGGGAAGCATCCCGGTCTGATACATCATTCCGACAGGGGTTCACAATATTGTTGTGGAAGTTATGTCAACATGCTAACCCGTCATAAAATACAAATCAGCATGACCGGAAGCGGAAACCCGCGTGAAAATGCGATTGCCGAGCGGGTGAACGGTATCCTGAAAACGGAATGGCTCAACATTTCGACTACGCTCAATGACCGTGACGGCAAGCCCTGTTCGTGGCGTGAAAGTGTTGCTTTTGTCGGCAAAATCATTGATTTGTATAACAATCAAAGGCCGCACCAAAGCATCGGTTACGAGGTACCCGCCATGGTTCATCAGACAGGTATGAAAACGGAACGGAAGTGGAAGAATTATTACCGGAAGCAAAAATCGCCCGATGTAAACTTACAGCAGGAGAATGAAGGCCGGATGTAACCGGAGAGGAATACCCCTGATACAGGCGTTAATCCCGTTCCGCCTTAGAGGTAATGGAATCAACCATACCGGTTAAAATATGAAAAAATTATATTAATTTCAATAATAACAGGTTTTTTGTCACCAATGTTTCTCCGAAAAAAAACTGTCTGACTGCATTAATACACAAAAAATGTGTGTATTTGCGGCTTCAAAGTAAAAAAACATGCATGAATATTACAACATAAGAGACCGGGTGGAGGATTTGCCGAAAAACGGAAAAATCACTTTTTCAAAAGAAGAGGTCGAGCGGCAATTTCCCGGTTTGAGTACGCACAACATTCACAACACCCTTCACCGGCTTGTACTGAAAAAGAAGGTGCAATCGGTGTGGCGCGGTTTTCGGGTTGTCGTCCCTGTTGAATACGGTTTGAAGGGAGTTGTCGACCCGATAGAATATATTGACCGGCTAATGGATTACCCCGGCAAGGAGTATTATATTGGCTTGCTAAGCGCTTCGGCCATACATGGCGCCGCACACCGGCAACCGATGGAACTGATGCTGATTACGGCCTCCAATCATTTAAGGGAAAAGATCAAAAACGATGTTAAAATCAGCTTTTCCGCTAAGAAGGACATACCCGGGCGGTATATACGTCAAGTGGCTGTAAGAAGCGGCTATATTCCTGTTTCCACGCCTGAATTGACGGCCATTGATTTACTTTTGCATGTTAAGAAATCCGGAGGCCTCAACCGTGTTGCCACCGTTCTGAACGAATTGGCGGAAGTAATTGACTTTGAGAAAGTCTCACCGGATTTCTTTCGAAACATAAAAACGGCCGAAGTCCGGCGCCTCGGTTATTTGCCCGACACGCCTGGCTTTCCTGAAGCAGCCGGTACGCTGCTGCGAAAGGCGGTTGAGGCAAATTTACAATTCAGGAGATACCCGCTTTGCATTAAAAAAAACACATCTGTTTTCCCTGTCGATAAAAAGTGGAAAATAGTGATAAACGAAATAGTAGAAACAGATTAATGATACCGGAAAGAGCAATTGTTGAATGGGGCAATTTTGTACCATGGATCAGGGCGGCAACGGTTGAGCAGGATTTGATTATTTGCCGCGCACCGGTTGCCATCTACAGTGACGGTTTTTTATCGTCACATATAGCGTTTCGCGGCGGAACGGCAATCCATAAACTGTACCTTTCACCCCGGTCCAGGTATAGTGAGGACATTGATTTGGTGCAAATTAAACCGGAAAACTCAACATTCCCGCCAATTATGCCCCTGCGTCTGAAAATCGAAATAAACTGTAAGGAACATTTTAGTATACCCGGTTTTGTTAAAATTCCGTTTGAAGTTAATTCTCAATGGTTTAACGGGCATTGTAACATCACGGCATATCAGTTGGATGAATTGATCGGCACGAAACTCCGCGCATTATACCGGCGAAAAAAAGGTCGTGACCTGTTTGATTTATACAGGGCATTGGAATACCCAAACCTGAATATGGATAATGTAATAAAGCGCTATCATCGTTACATTGCTTTTTCTGATGGAGAATCGCCCCCGAAAAATATTTATTTAGCTAACCTGGATGAAAAAATGCAGGAAGAAATCTTTTTGTATGATACGCAGGCAATACTTCGCCCTTCTTTGATTTACAATCCACAAACGGCATTTGAAGCAGTAAAAACTGAATTGATTGAAAAATTGGAATTATAGTTATAAAAAAAAACAATAGAAAATTTGGCCGTTTATGAATTATAATGATTACCTTTGACGAAATTTGTAAAGATATGGCAGTACGAAATCTAAAACGTAAAGGAATATCAGGATTAATTTAAATAATCTGTAAAGTTTTTTCAGGACGAGTCAGGACGAGTCAGTGTGTGTGTGTGTGTTTAAAAGAAAAACCGAAACCGCCAAATAATTGACGGAAAAGTTTTCAACAGTCTGACTGAAACGGTTCGCCTTTCTATACATCATCTTTTTTCCACTTTTTCAGTTAATACGCGGCAAAGATAAAACTAATAATCGGTTCTGCAAAAAAAAATGCAAAAAAAATTGTTCTGTCCTGTCGGATTGCAAATCCTTATATCCCCTGAAATTCGTAATTCGCAATTATTATTCCTACTTTTGTCCTCCGAAATAAACAAATATTGAACTGTTTTGAAGCATAAGAAAAAGTCATTACCCATACTGGAGGGAATAGAAATTACGGATATAGCCGCCGAAGGCAAGGCTTTGGCACGCGTAAACGATTTAGTCGTTTTTGTACCCCGGGTTGCTCCGGGCGATATCGTCGATATCCAGCTGACACGCAAAAAAAACAGTTATGCCGAAGGACGCGCCATAAACTTTCATAAATATGCTCCCGAAAGGGTAGAACCGTTTTGCGAACATTTCTCCGTCTGTGGCGGCTGCCAATGGCAACACATCACCTACGCTGCCCAGCTGCGAACCAAGCAGAAGCAGGTTTCCGACCACCTTACGCGGATAGGAAAAATTGATATTGATGAATTATTGCCGATTATCGGCTCCGAACAGCAAATCTTTTACCGCAACAAATTAGAATATACCTTCTCCAACCGCCGCTGGCTTACTTCCGATGAGATTGACACAGCCTCTGCCATTACCAACCCGGATGGCGCCGGTTTTCATATCCCCGGCAGATTCGATAAAGTACTTGATATACGTAAATGCTGGTTACAGGACGACATATCAAACCGGATACGCCTGTTTATTAAAGATTTCTGCCTCGAACACCATTATCCGTTTTTCGACCTTCGCGCACAAAACGGCTTTATCCGAAACATAATTATCCGCACCGCTTCCACCGGCGAAGTCATGTTAATCGTCATCTTTTTTGAAGAAGACAGTGAAAAACGCCGAAACCTGCTCAACGCCTTAAAAGCAAATTTCCCCGAAATAACCTCATTGATGTACGTCATAAACGGAAAATGCAACGATACAATAACCGATCTTGAAGTACGGACTTTCAGCGGAAAAGACCGCCTGATTGAAAAAATAGAAGACCTGCAATTTAGAATCGGTCCGAAATCATTTTACCAGACAAACAGCCGGCAGGCCTGCCAATTATACGCAATCGTTCGTGATTTCGCCGAACTGACCGGAAACGAAACCGTATATGATCTGTACACCGGAACAGGTACCATTGCCTGTTTCATCGCACGCAAAGCCGGAAAAGTGATTGGCATCGAATATATCCCCGAAGCAATCGAAGACGCAAAGATAAACGCAGCGCTTAACAACCTGAACAACATCCATTTCTTTGCAGGCGACATGAAAAACCTCTTGACGCCTCAATTCATTGCAGAACATGGAAAACCGGATATAATTATCACCGACCCTCCACGTACAGGCATGCACGACGATGTAACAGATACGATCCTTGCCGCATCGCCCAAACGAATTATTTATGTAAGTTGCAATTCAGCCACGCAGGCGCGCGACCTGAACCGGTTAAGCATCCGCTATCGCGTCAGTAAAGTACAACCGGTCGACATGTTTCCGCATACGCATCATGTAGAAAATGTTGCCCTGCTGGAATTGAAGTAATCAGATTCATTGTGTCGGGCGTGGCATAGGGGAGGCCGGAGATGTTGGGGGCTTCGTGGATGTAGTTGATTTCATCTACGATGGGTTTTTCTGATTTCTTGTCGAAGAACAACGAAAAACACAAAATAACTGCAAAGAATGTCAATATTAGTTGTTTCATAGCTTTTCTTTTTGTTCTTATAACGGCGTTAGATTTCGTTTATTGTGTGCATCCAAGATTTTTTTTGCGTGCAAAACGATCAAGCGCCGAAATCGTCGAAGTGAAGCATTTCGCGGGGAACGCCGAGGTTGTCGAGCATGGTCTCAACAGCTTTCGACATGGGGCCGGGGCCGCACATGTAGTATTCGATTTCTTCGGGTTCTTCGTGGTTTTTCAGGTAGGTGTCGTATATCACCTGATGAACGAAGCCGGGTGTATATTTTATGCCTGCTTTGTCGGCAGCAGTATCGGGGCGGTCGAGGGCTAAATGGAAGGTGAAGTTGGGGTATTCTTTTTCGATGTCTAAGAAATCGTTTAAATAAAAGACTTCGTTCAAGGCGCGGGCGCCGTAGAAATAGGACATTTTGCGGTCGGTCGTGCGCAGGGTTTTGGTGAGGTGCATGATCTGTGCACGCAAGGGGGCCATGCCGGCGCCGCCGCCTATCCACATCATCTCGCGTTTTGAATTGAATATGGGGAAGAAGTCACCGTAGGGACCGCTCATCTTTACCTTGTCGCCGGGCTTCAAAGTGTAAATGTATGAGGAGGCTATGCCCGGCTTGACGTCCATGAAACCAATTTGCGGTTTGGGTTTGAAGGGCGGCGTGGCTATGCGTACCGTCAGCATGATACGGTCGCCCTCGGCAGGATAGTTGGCCATCGAATAGGCGCGAACGGTCTCTTCGTCGTTGCGGCACTTGAGGGTGAACAAACCGTATTGATTCCATGCGGGGAGGTAGTTTGATCCGATTGCGTCTTTGTCGATATCCCTATCGTAATCCATTGTATATTTGGGGATTTTTATTTGCGAATAGGAGCCGGGTACAAAGTCCATGTGCTCGCCTTCGGGCAACGCGACGATAAATTCCCTGATAAAGGTAGATACGTTATTGTTGGAGATCACGGTACACTCCCACTCTTTCACGCCGAACACTTCATCGGCAACCCGGATCATCATGTCTTCCTTAATTTTTGTCTGACAGCCGAGCCGCCAATGCGCCTGAATTTGCTTGCGGGAAAAGAATCCGACCTCTGTCGGGAGGATGTTACCGCCTCCTTCGGGTATCTGACAGCGGCACTGGCCGCAGCTGCCGCTTCCGCCACATGCGGATGACAGAAATATGCCCTGACTTTGGAGCATGTTCAAGACAGTCCCGCCCAGGGGCGATTCAAATTCTCTTTCGCCATTCACTACTATTTTAACATTTCCGGATGGGATTAATTTGGCTTTCGCTAACAACAGCGCCCCCACCAGCAGTAAAGTGACAGAAAGAAAAGCCACTGCTCCGGCTATTATTGTAAGTCCGCCTGACATGAATATTATCATTAAATAATAAAATTGAAAACTATAAATCATTATTAATTTGTAATTTGTAACTAAATATTGATTCCCGAAAAACAAAGGAATCCAAGTCCCATCAAACCGGTAATAATAAACGAAATACCCAACCCTCTCAATGGTTTCGGGACATTCGAATAGGCCAATTTTTCGCGGACAGCAGCCATACCCACAATCGCAATCAACCAGCCTATACCGGAACCAAACCCGTAGGCGGTTGCTTCGCCTGCATTTATAAATGCGCGTTGCTGCATGAATAACGAGCCTCCCATGATCGCGCAGTTGACGGCAATCAGCGGCAGGAATATTCCCAGAGAGGCATATAATGCCGGAAGGAATTTTTCGACAATCATTTCAACTAATTGTGTAAACGAGGCGATGATGGCGATAAAGATGATGAACGACAGAAAACTCAGATTCACGTTAGCATATTGACTGCCAAGCCATTGTAAGGCGCCTTCTTTCAATACGTAATTCTCCAGCATATAATTGATAGGCAGGGTACACACAAGGATAAAGGTCACCGCAATCCCCAGACCCAATGCTGTCTTTACATTTTTGGAAACAGCCAGGTAGGAGCACATGCCGAGATAATATGCGAAAACCATATTATCAACGAAAATCGACTTAACGAATGTGTTTATTATCTGTTCCATAGCTTATTGTTTTTCCTGAAGTTCCTTATTCCCTGCACGATGTACCCAGATGATGACGGCGCACAGTATCAATGCCATCGGAGGCATGAGCATCAATCCGTTGTTCACATAACCGAAGTCGTAAACGGCTTGCGGGATAACTGTAATGCCGAATAAAGTACCGCTTCCCAACAACTCGCGAAAGAAAGCCACTATCACTAAAATCATACCGTAACCTAATCCGTTACCTATACCGTCTAAAAAAGAATCCCATGGACGATTACCTAAAGCAAACGCCTCCAACCGTCCCATCAGAATACAGTTGGTGATGATCAATCCGATAAACACGGACAACTGTTTGCTGACATCGTAGACAAACGCTTTCAGTACCTCGCTTACAACAGTCACCAATGCGGCCACGACTACCAGCTGCACGATGATACGTATCCTGTTTGGAATCGTTTTTCTGATCAGTGAGATGATCACATTTGCAAACGCTACGACAACCGTCACCGAAATAGCCATTACGAAGGCAGGTTTCAGTTTGGCGGTAACCGCTAAGGCAGAACATATACCGAGCATCTGTATGACGACCGGATTGTTTTTACTTAATGGACCTAATAATAATTCTTTGTTTTTTCCTGTTAACAATCCCATATTTAATAATTATGAATTACGAATTACGAATTTTGCAAATATCTTTTTCATTTATCAATTGTCTTTAAGAATTGAACATACTGCTTCAGGCTGTGCTGAATCATGCGGTCGACGCCAGCACACGTAATAGACCCGCCTGAAATTCCGTCGACATAATCTTTTCCCTGTACTGATTTGCCCGGTTTTACAATGGCAATACTTGTAAACTGACCGTTTTTAAACAGGTGTTTGCCTGAAAACTGCGAAGTGAAACCTTTACCGGCAATCTCGGCGCCCAGTCCGGGCGTCTCGCCCCGGTGACTAAAATCTGTACCGTAAACCATACTTCCATCCTCATCCACAGCCATATATCCCCAGATAGGCCCCCAAAGACCGGCGCCATACATCGCCAGAATATATTTGGTTTTTCCGTTAATATTGGCTATATAAACAGGATACTTTTTTTCTTCAAACATTTTAGTGGCATCAATGGAAAAAGCGTCGCCTTCGACTCGCAGCCCTTTTTCGTTCACCAAAAATGATTCACTGATCAGCTCGTTATATTTTTTTACCGTTTCAGCGCCCGAAACCGAGACGTTAACCGATCGCAATATCTGTTGCCGCTTGTCATTCGCTTCATTTTCCTTTTGATAGCTTCTCAACGATTCGGAAGTAAACGCCAGCAACAATGCAACCAGAACAACCATTACGGATGCGTAGAGGATCGTATATGTATTACTGTCTCTATTCATAACTTTTTCATATTATAAGATTCTTTTCTGACGGCGTTTGATGTTGCTCTCAACCACATAATAGTCGATAAGCGGTGCAAACGTGTTCATTAACAGGATGGCGAGCATCATGCCTTCGGGGTAGCCGGGATTCAGTACGCGAATGAGAATGGCAAATGCTCCTACCAGAAATCCGTAGATGAATTTACCGGTTTTCGTACGTGCCGATGTAACCGGGTCAGTCGCCATAAAAACTGCTCCAAAAGCAAAACCACCTAAACATAAATGGTCAATTGGTGAAATTGTCATGGCGACAGTCGTGCCAATCAGGTTGAACAGCGCCGCCATCACTGCGCCGCCAACAAATACCGAAATCATTGTTTTCCAACTGGCAATGCCCGTAAATAATAAAATTGCCGCGCCTATTAAAATCGCCAAAACCGATGTCTCACCGATGGAACCGGGTATCAGTCCGATGAAATAATCCCATGTAGTTAATGGATTTCCCAGCACATCCACTGCCAGTAACGACCCGGCGGCTTCTTTCGTGGCTACGCATATCTGTACGAGTGGAGTCGCTCCCGAAAAAGCATCTGCCACCTGTCCGCCTCCAATGCCAAAAGTATCGGAAATCCGGACAAACGGTACGTCGCCTGACATGGCTGCCGGATAGGCAAAAAATAGAAATACGCGTGTTACCAAAGCCACATTGAATATGTTATAGCCTGTCCCTCCAAACACTTCCTTTGCAAAAATAACGGCAAAAGCTGTTGCAACAGCAATCATCCACAAAGGCGTTTCTACCGGTACAATCATCGGGATCAGCATACCGGACACAAGAAATCCTTCCTGTATCTCTTCTTTTTTCAGTTGGGCAACGATAAATTCAATACTTAGCCCCACGCCATACGAAACGATGATTTTCGGCAAAACCGCCAGCAAACCGTAAATGAATGTCATCCAAAACCCCGGACTGGCGCTTACTGCCAGGTTATGTTGGTAACCTATGTTATACATTCCAAACAACAAAGCAGGCATTAGAGCCACGATGACAAGCGACATCGTACGTTTTGAATCAATACTGTCATGAATATGCACACCTGACTGGGATGTCCTGTTCGGAACAAATAAAAACGTTTCAAACCCTTCAAAAACAGAATGAAACATCGACAACTTGCCGCCTTCCTCAAATGCAGATTCAATCCTGTTTAGAAAATCCCTTAATACTTTCATTGTTAATATATTAACTTAATAACTAAAAAAACGTAATTCGTAATTAGAAATAATTCTCCCTATAAAGCATATCCAGTCCATTACGAACAATCTGCTGTATTTCAATCTTGGAGGTATCGACAAACTCGCACAAGGCAAAGTCTTCGGGCGCCACCTCGTAAATACCCAGCTTTTCCATCTTCTCTATATCAAAAGCAATGATCGCTTTTAACAGATACTCCGGCAGGATATCCATCGGAAACACTTTGTCGTATTCATTCGACATGATCATGGCGCGCTTCCCGCCACGAATACGCGCATCCAGCTTATATTCTCTGTTTTTTCCCAGTAACCAGGTGAAGTACGTCCGGCTGACACTGTATTTTCCGAAACCGGGCATGGCCCATCCCACAAACTCATTGACATCATCACCTTCCGGTATGACTGTTATCTGGTTATGATATGCGCCGAGATAATCATCCATTGAAACTCTTTTACCTGTCAACACATTTCCGCTGATGATACGGAAGTTTTTACTACCTGCAGCAAGTTTTCCATTAACCAAACTGCCAACCTTACAGCCGACAATCGCTTTCACATAACCTCTTTCCGACAGTTCTGAACCGGTCAAAGCGATAACCCTGCTAAAATCAACTGTTCCGGTTTTAAGTAAACGTCCGATAAACAGTACATCTGCTGCATTCAAAACCCATACGGTTTCACCTTTATTGACCGGTTTGATGTGATTGATCATGATGCTTACATTGCCAGCCGGATGCGGACCGCATAATTCAATGACAAACCCTCTCTGCCGTCCTCCATAGGAAAGAAATGAAAAAAGCTTTGAAGAACTGCCTTTCACGCCGAAGTATACTTTACCGGGCGTAAGTTTTGAAAGCGCTTCAAGGCCTGTTCGCAATTCATCTTCCTCGCCTTTCATAATAATATCGAAATCAGGCGCTAAGGGAGCAGAATCGTATGCAGTTACGAAAATATCACGCGGTGTATCCATCGGATTGGCGATACGGTCATAAGGACGTTGCCGGAAAAAAGGCCACAAACCTGCATCGAGCAAAAGGGCTTTCAGGCTTTCGGTATCAAGCGAATCAGGGTCTTTCACATCAAATCTTCCATACTCAATCTGTTCATCCGGTCTTACGGTAATGCTCAAAATTTTACGCTTTTCTCCGCGGTTAATGCCCTCCACTTCGCCGCTTACCGGCGACACGAATTTTATTTCCGGATGCATTTTGTCAATCATTAACGGATCGCCTGCTTTGACACGATCGCCTGCGCGTACAACAGCTTTCGGCACAATCCCGACAAAATGATCCGGTACGATGGCATAAGCGGCGGATTGTTCGACATCCATATATACCTCAAGCGCTTTACCTTTCAGCTTGATATCCAACCCCTTTCTGATTTTAATAGCATTTGGTTTGCCTTCCATATTTGAAAAATCTCTTTTTGAAATTAGACTGCAAATATACATAATTATTTCTTATTTGTTATCTGTTGCCCATCTTTCCATTTGATTTTTTAAAAAGATGGGCAGGTAAAAATAAACAGGTTTTTTGTATATCTCTCAACTTGCACTATCTTTGCGGGAAAAATTTAACATTACTGATAATGAGTAGTACCAATACCGTGACAACGGACATTTTAATTATCGGCGGCGGACCTGCGGGTTTGGCTACGGCTATTCGTTTGGCCGATTTGTTGAAACAGAAAGGGCTTGAACGCAGAATTCTGTTGATTGACAAAGGCAATGCCATCGGAAGCCACCTGTTGTCGGGAGCGATTATCTGCCCCAAAGTATTTAAAGAACTGTTACCGGATGTGGATTTCAACGAAATCCCTTTCAACGCCAAAGTATGTAAAGATGCGTTGTATCTGACAAGTAAGACAGGAAAGATTAAATTACCTTTTGACCCGCCTTACATGGGCAATCATGGTAATTATACAGCTTCGCTGGCTGATATTTGCCGTTATTTGGCAAACAAAGCCACAGAAAAGGGCGTGGAAATCTATACGGGTTTCGCTATGAGCGAACTACTGTACGACGAAAACGGGAAAGTATGCGGGGCTAAAACGATTGACACCGGCGTTGACCATCACGGTGAGCCGCAGGAAAACTTTCAGCCCGGAAGCCTTGTTGAAGCCAAACTGGCTATCTTAGCCGAAGGTACACGCGGTAGCCTAACTAAAAAACTGATTCAAAAGTTTGGTTTACAACAAGGTAAAAATGCACAAATTTATTCATTGGGCTGCAAGGAAATATGGAGTGTACCTGAAGGAACAATCAAACCGGGCGAGGTCTACCATACGATGGGTTATCCGGCCATGCAGAACGATGTGTTCGGAGGTGGATTTATATACGGTCTGAACGACAATAAAATAGCTGTGGGATTGGTGCTGGGATTAGACTATCCCGATCCGACCTTCGATATTCACAAGGCCTTTCAAATGTGGAAAACGCATCCTGTCGTTGCCAAATACCTCAAAGACGGAAAGATGATAGAGTACGGAGCCAAAACACTGCCCGAAGGCGGTTGGTATTCGCTTCCGAAACTATATACCGACAACGCGCTGATTGTGGGCGATGGTGCAGGATTTTTGACGATGCCCGCGCTCAAAGGCATACACCTTGCCATTTATTCAGGTATGTTGGCTGCTGAAACAGCATTGACCGCATTGGAAAAGAACGATTTCTCGGAACAAACTTTACAACAATACGAACAATTAGTCAACAAAAGCCCCATCTACAAAGAGATGCACCGTGTGCGCAACTTCCGTCAGGGATTTATCAACGGAACGATTGCCGGTATGTTTCATTTCGGAACGCAACTGATTACGTTGGGCGCCGGATTTTTCGGAAAACTGAAAACACATGCCGACAGCGCTGCAACAAAAATGTTGAAAGATTTTCGCAAAAAACTGTTTAAAGAAAAAACTGCCACATTCGAATTTGATAAAACGCTGACATTCGATAAAGTGACCGATGTGTATTTCTCGGGAGCGCTTCACGACGAAAAACAGGTGCCGCATGTGCAAATCAACAATCCTGAAACATACAGCAATATCAATATCAAGGAATACGATGCGCCATGTCAGTATTATTGCCCTGCCGAAGTGTATGAACTGCATACCGACAAATCGGGACACAAGGAGTTAAGAATCCACTTCGAAAACTGCCTGCACTGTAAATCCTGCGACATCAAAGAACCTGCCGACGGCATCACCTGGAATGTACCTAATGGCGGCAATGGGCCGGAATACAAAAATATGTAGTACAATTAACAGGGGAAGCAATTACGGGTTTTTGAAATTGCGAAGCGGATATGGCAAAAATAAAGGTAATATGAAATTAATAATATACCTTAAAGAAGAAAAGGACGCAAAGCGAAAAGGTGGGTTGTACCACAAGACACAAATAAATCTTGCATACAACTCAAATAGAATAGAGGGCAGTAAACTGACTGAAGAACAGACCCGTTATATCTTTGAAACCCGAACTGTCGGCTTTAAAGATCAGGAGGCTGTACCTGTAGATGACATCATTGAAACCTCAAATCACTTTGTCGCTTTTGATTATATGCTTGACACAATTGATATGCCGCTTTCAAACATTTTAATCAAAAAAATTCATGGTATTTTAAAAACAGGTACTTCCGATGCTACGAAAGAATGGTTTATGGTGGGCGAATGGAAAAAATTGCCCAACGAGGTTGGAGGAACACTAACCACCTTGCCCCAAAATGTGGAAACCGACATGACTAAACTCAATGACAGGTATAACGCCACAGATAAAATTGTGTTTGAAAGTATTGTAGCATATCATTACCGCTTTGAGAAAATTCACCCGTTTCAGGATGGTAACGGCAGGGTTGGACGTTTAATTATGTTCCGTGAATGTTTGAAAAACAACATAATCCCTTTCATCATTGACAACAATCATAAACAATTTTACTATCGCGGGCTGAATGAATTTGCAAATAAAACAGGCTATTTGATGGATACCTGTTTGTCGGCACAGGATACATATAAGGAATGGGTCAACTATTTTTATGGCGAAATACTGAATCAGGAAATCACACATAAGGAAATAATTTAGCATAAATTAAAACAAAAAAAATACAACAATGGTAATTATCACTTTAATAAAACAGGTACCTCTTCCCAGCGAAATGCGTATGGGCGATGACGGTCTAATGGATAGAACAAAAGCAAAATCAATCATTAACATTGATTGTCAGTTTGGACTTGAAGCCGGGCTTCAACTTAAAAAGAAATACCCCGAAGCCCGTATGATTGCTGTTTCAATGGGGCCTCCCTCCTTTGAAACGGCCTTGCGCACTGCCATCTCCATGGGCTACGACGATGTGTACCTGCTTTCCGACCGCAAACTCGGCGGTAGCGATACCTACGCCACAGGGCTTGCC
>Ga0082212_10004504_pt1 | contig 19313 bp, 19 predicted proteins | sample TergutNt197P3_FD_71548 | JGI IMG/M metagenome (GOLD analysis project Ga0082212, IMG submission 71548) | Neocapritermes taracua P3 segment gut microbial communities from Petit-Saut dam, French Guiana - Nt197 P3 | ecosystem: Host-associated > Arthropoda: Insects > Digestive system > Gut ... | reverse complement strand
TGGAATACATTATTGTTTCCTCTGAAAGGAAACGTCCAGGCGACACTTGGTTCAGAATTTCCACCATACAGCCAATACATCCTTCTCCATTCGATTAACCCGAATAATCCCCAAAAAAACCCGCTTTGTGTTTCTTTGTTGCGGAATGAACGGTATTTTGCCGTTAATGCTGCCCTGTCATCTCTCAGGAATACCCCCGCTCCGAATTCCAGTTGTTTTGAAGTTATCCAGTTACTTTCACCGCATATCCACATATTTCTGAAATCAATTACCCCGTCGTCTGCATCAGAGAGAAAAATTCCGGCAAATAATCCAATGATGGTTAAGGGATCAAGTGAGGCGGAATGGTAATTGAAATAATTTTCCTTTTCCTGTGCAGTTAAATTGCCTGAAAAAAATATTATGAAAATACAAATAATATTTTTTTTCATTACTCATTCCCCGTATATCTTCATTCGTTGATCTTGTTTCTTTATCGCGGTCATCTTGTAGCTTCGGTTAGAATAGCGGGGTTATTGACAGCGTATTTCAGGACATCGGCCATAACGCCAGTATAGCCTTCGCCCATTGTTTTATAGCTTTCCAAAATGTCCGGAGCAATGCGGATTGTTACCGACAGCTTCTTCTTGCGCCGATTGCGTTCAGCCGCCAGTTGCGCGAATTCCTTTAAAGCTTCCGGTGACGAAGGCGGGAATTCTTCCGAATAATTGATGGGCCCGTGTGCGGCTTTTTTAGCCGCTTTTATAACTTCCTTAGGTACTTTTTGTCCAACCCTTACCGTCGATTTGATAATAGCCATTGTAACTTCTCCTTTCTGCCTTATCTGCCGGGCGGGCCATAATTATCCGCTTGTTTTCCCCGCGTTCCGTGTAAACCACAAAGAAAACAGGTCCGACTTTCCCCAGAGTCTGCCACCGCTCCTCCCCGGACGTATTCTCCTTGCTCTGGTCCATGCGCTCAAGCCTTTCGGGATCGGAAAAAACATATTGCGCTACTTCAAAGCCAAGACCTTTATGGTCTCGCTTATTTTTCTCATTTTTATTTTCGTCCCATTCAATGCCGACCAGATTCATATTTGTTTGTATTGCATAATGTAATACTTGTCAAGGGGCGATCCTGTATTATCCCCCAGCAGTTCCAGCGCCCGATCCACCCGCCTAAGCGAACTTTCCGCGCCGAGGAGCCGCAGCGAGCCGAAAAGGGGAGGGCTGACCCGGCTGCCGGTAATGGCGACCCGCAGGGGCATCATTAAATCGCCGAGCTTGACGGCGCTTTTTTCGGCCTGTTCCTTAATATAAGCCTCTGCCGCCGCGTCTTCTGCCGCTGCCGCCAAATGCGGCACAAGCTGGCGGCCCAGCCGCAAAAGTTCAAGCGTTTCGGCGGCATTTGCCTTTTTGGGAAAAAATTCTTCCGGCGCGGGCAGGGGCGGCTCGCCGAACAGGTAGCCGATCTTTTCCGCCGCTTCGTGGAGGAAGGTCAGCCGTTCGCGGATCAGGGGCATGGCGGCGGCGAACAGGCGCTGCTGTTCCGGCGATGGTTCAGTTCCCGCTTCGCCGAAAAGCCCCGCTTCTGCGGCGTAGGGCAGGCAGGCGGCGGCCAGTTCTCCGTCGCCAAGCATTCTGATGTACTGGCCGTTGTACCATTCCAGTTTTTTATAGTCGAAAATCGCCGGGGCCTTGTTGAGCTTGTCCAGGCTGAATCGCTGCCCAAGCTCCTCCAGGCTGTAGATGTCCCTGCCTTCCTCGTAGGACGCTCCCAAAAGGGCGATGTAGTTGATCAGCGCTTCGGGCAAATACCCCTGCTTGCGGAATTCGTCGATGCTGGTCGCGCCGTGCCGCTTGCTGAGTTTTTTGCCGTCCTGCCCCATCACCAGGGGAAGGTGGCAGAATTCCGGCGGCGTCCAGCCAAAGCTGTCGTACAATATAACGTGCAGCGGCGTGGAGGAAAGCCATTCCTGGGCGCGCAGCACATGGGTAATGCCCATGAGGTGATCGTCAACAACATTGGCAAGGTGGTAGGTGGGAAAGCCGTCCGATTTAAGCAGCACCGGGTCGGGGTTTACGTCGTCGTTTTTCCATTCAATGTCACCTAACAGATGATCGCTGAAGCGGGTGGTTTCGCCCAGGGGGATCTTCAGGCGGACAGTGTGCGCCTCGCCGGATGCGGCGCGGGAGGCCGCTTCTTCCGGCAGGATGTTGCGGCAATGGCGGTCGTAGCCGGATTCCGAAGAATGCGCCGCCTCCCGCTCCTGCCTGATCTTTTCAATTCGCCCGGCGGAACAGAAACAGCGATACGCCCGTCCCTGCCGCAACAGTTCGTCGGCGTGGTGCCTGTACAGTTCCGTCCGCTGGGACTGCACATACGGCGCAAAGGTCCCGCCAACATCCGGCCCCTCGTCCCAGCGGATGCCCAGCCAGTCGAAGGTGTCGTAGAGGTTCTGCACATAGCTCTGATCAAAGCGGCTGCGGTCGGTGTCTTCCAGCCGCAAAACGAATTTGCCGCCCCGCGAGCGGGCGAACAGGCAGTTAAACAGCGCCGTCCTGATCCCTCCGATATGCTGCAGGCCGGTAGGCGAAGGCGCGTAGCGATCCCGAATACTCATGGGGGAAGTATATAGTGAATAGTGGTTAGTGGGTACCACTTTATAAAATCTCATACTTTACGCTGGGTATCTCACACAGAGGCACAGAGGCACAAAGTTACGGTCATATTTTGCAAGCATCGTACATTTCTTCTGTGCCTTGGTGCCTCCGTGTGAGTAAATATGGGAAGAATGTTGTAAGATTTGGATATTGCAAAACATTAGGCGACAGGAGGGGGTGTGCAACTGGATTTTGTTTGGCGGGTCTGATTTACTATGGGTGTGATGAAATCATCAAAGGCGGCGGTTCTTCCGTATACTATAGGTGAGGAAATAGCGAATTCCGTGCTGCATGGCGTTGGAACGCTGGGAGCGGTAGCGGCCCTTGTGCTGCTGAACCTGAAAACCAGAGGCGTTTTGGGCGGGCCGGGAGGAAGCGGCATGGATATCGCCGCAGTTACCATTTATGCCGCCGCCATGATCGGAATGTTTCTGACATCGACGCTGTACCACGCGATCCGGCACGGGGGAGCCAAGCGGATATTCCGCATCTTTGATCATTCGGGGATTTACCTGTTTATCGCCGGGACCTATACCCCGTTTTGCCTGATCGCCCTCAGAGGCGTCTGGGGCTGGAGCCTCTTCGCCTTTGAATGGACTATGGCGGCGCTGGGCATAACCCTCTACGCAACAGGCAACAAGGCGCTCAAAAAAATTGAGGTCGCCGTCTATATCCTGATGGGCTGGGCCATTGTCGCCGGTTTCGTTCCCCTGGTGCGTTCCATTCCGGTATTAAGCATCGTTTTTCTGCTTGCCGGCGGCGTTGTGTATACGATGGGAACTATCTGGTACCGAAAAAAGCACGTCTGCGGAACCCACATCGTCTGGCATGCCTTTGTTTTGTTAGGCGCGGTTTTTCAATGGGTTTCAATCTGGCTGATACTATAGCAGCGTTTACGGATCAAAAGCCGCTTCAACGGGAATCCGCACCAGGCTGACGTGGTGGCCGCTGGGGTACAGCCTGAGTATGCCGTCGTGATCACGCTTTTCAACGAGCGGGAAGCGGTTCCTGAATGCCGTTATCGAAGTTTCTTCGGCGCTTTCAAAAACGGCGATGCGGAACGAGCCGCTTTCGTTAAAGTAGGGAACCAGGGCAACTACATGGTAGTATTGCCGCATCCGGGGCCGTCCCCGTGGATTGGCTTCGGTGGTTGGCGGGCCTACCTCGTTGTTTACCGCGGCCAAGTAAAACCTGTTCGGCTCGTCTATTGCCAGTGTGTAGAGCAGTGGCAGCAGCCCCTCGACGCCGTAGCCGGCGTTATCCAAAAATCCGGGGTAGGAGTAGATCATCGTCAGGTTTCTGTTCCGCAGAATGAGCTGTGAAAAAGGCTCGTTGCGTACCTCGATTTCGTCAAGGCTGGCGAATGACGGCGAACGGAGCGTCGTCCCGGCCTGCGCGGCGAGGTTCCTTATCCAGTCAAGTCCAAAGAACGGATCGCGAATCTCCTCCCACAGATCGGTAAACGACGAACCTCTGTCACCAAACGGCTCTTTTAATGGGGGGATGGCAAGACGCTCCCCGGTAACCGGCCTGAGAATCCCGTCTACCAGCCATTTGGCAAAACCGGAACAGTTAAGCCCGCGCTGCCCCTGCTGGTCACCGCCGCCGTTAATGTACACATAGCGCCCATGCTGATCGAACGCGCCGTCGTCGGCAAACGCTAACTGGGGCAGCCGTTCCCGCACCCTCGCTATAAAGAGCCGTTTGTCGCGGTAATCCGCCGGGTCCGGCTCAAAGTACCTGCGGGGGAATTTATCTCCGGCGAGGCCCAACGCCTCCAGAACCGGCATGGTGCAGAGCCTGTCCAGCGTCACCGGCATGGGCAGCGACCTGACCAGGTACGCGTCGTATAGGACAACGTCCATCTGGCACTTGTCGGCGCTTAACGGACGGAACTGGATGTAGGTATAGGGATCGCTGCGGAGAAAAACACGTATCCTTGTCGCCGCTCCGGTGTCTCTCCTGCGGGTGAGTATCCATGAACCCTGTGCCCAGCCGGGGAATTGCCCGGAATTGCCGTTGGGTGGGTTAAGCTCCCTGGCAAAAACAACGAGGAATTCGTCCTGGGCAGCCTCGGTTCGCAGTTCCACCCTGCCGCCGCCGTCAAGGCTGTGCAGCGCTGCTGGCCGGTCGAGCACCCTGCCGGGGCTTTCAAAAAGCCAGGTATCCTTCACGCTGGTCCGCAGGGCCGAATCGTCAACAATCTTCCCAATCGGCGTATCCAGGGCAAAAGCAGGAAAACCCGCGAAAATGAAGGCTAAACAGAATATTCCCCTGATAACTCTCACGGAGGCACAGCGGCACAGATGGTTACGAGCAGTACACAAACTACGAATTACCTTCAGTGCCTTTGTGCCTCTGTGTGGGATAAAGGGAAGTGATTTTTCAACATGGGAATACATAGCTTCTTCTATTTTCGGCGGATTTTCGATATAATGTATAGTGGATAAGGAGTGCATTGGGATGAGACTATATAGCCGTGGGCAGGTATTGCTTTTTTCGATTCTTACCGGCCTTGCCGGACTTTTAGCGGCGCTGGTGGTGGTAAGCTCGGGGCTTCCGGGCCTTATAATCGACAAACTGGGATTGTTCCGCCATTCGGACGTTCGGGATGCCGCCGCAGAATACGCCTACGAGCCGTCCTATAGGGAAATCCCCTCGCTCATCGATCCGCCGGATTATGGCGCGGGCGGCTACATCGAAGCCTATCCGGTGCAGGCGGGTATTTCCTATACCGAAGACGAACGCGAAAACATCTCAGTATACGAACGGCTGAACGCGGCGGTGGTCAACATCACCACCGAAACCATGGCGATCAACTGGTTCCTCGAACCGGTTCCCCAGGAAGGCAGTTCAGGTTCCGGCTCGATAATCGACGCGGCCGGCTATGTGCTGACCAACAACCACGTCATCCAGAATGCGTACAAAGTGTTCATCAACCTCGCCGATGGCAGCCAGTTTGAGGGAACCGTCGTGGGAACCGATCCCGAAAACGACATTGCCGTCGTTAAATTCGATCCTCCCCAGGGCTTGGCGCTGCGGACTATTCCCTACGGCGATTCGGACGGATTGAAGGTCGGGCAGAAGGTGCTGGCGATTGGCAACCCCTTCGCCCTTGAGCGCACCCTTACCGTAGGCATCGTTTCCGGCCTGGGAAGGCCCATCCAGATTTCCCGCCAGCACATCGTCCGCGACATGATACAGACCGATGCCTCGATCAACCCCGGCAATTCCGGCGGCCCGCTGCTGGATACCCAGGGGCGTATGATCGGGATCAACACGATGATCTATTCGCCGTCGGGCGGCTCCATAGGCATAGGCTTCGCCGTTCCGGTGAACACCGCCAAGCGCGTGGTAAACGAGCTGATCCAGTTCGGCAAGGTCCGCCGGGGATGGATCGACGCGACAATGGTGCAGCTCTTTCCCAGCCTGGTGCGTTACGCGAAATTGCCGGTAAGTACCGGCCTGTTGATCTCCCGTACGCAGCGCGGCGGCCTTGCGGAAAAAGCCGGCCTTAGGCAGGGCAGCGAGCCGGTGCAGTACGGACGCAGCGTCATCTACCTCGGCGGCGACATCATCACCGCAGTTGACGGCGTAAGGACCAACACCCTTTCCGACCTCTACTCGGCGCTTGAGCACTCCAAGCCCGGCGAAAAGGCGAAGCTTGAGATCATCCGGGGCGAAACCACGATGATGATCGAAATACCGCTGGCGGACCGCGAAGAGGTGATGAACCGCTGATGGCCATGAACGACACCCCTGCCGCCAACCGCGTACATATCGGCTTTTTCGGCCGCCGCAACGCGGGAAAATCGAGCCTCGTCAACGCCGTTACCGGCCAGGACCTGGCGCTGGTCTCGGACGTTAAGGGAACCACCACCGATCCGGTGTACAAGACGATGGAACTCCTCCCCCTGGGCCCGGTGATGATCATCGACACCCCCGGCATCGACGACGAGGGAGAACTGGGCGAGCTTCGAGTCAGCCGGGCGCGGAGGGTGCTGAATAAAACCGACATAGCGGTATTGGTAGTCGAAGCGGGCATCCCGCCCTGTGCCGCCGAGGAAGAGTTAGTCGCAATTTTCCGCGCCAAAAACGTACCATATATAATCGCGCAGAATAAATATGACCTTGTTTCGAATATAAACACACAGAGGCACAGAGGCACAGAGGAAGATGAGTTGTCCGTGCCTCCGTGCCTCCGTGTGAGTAATTCCGAAGAAAATGTCTTAACAGTAAGCGCTAAGACCGGGCATAACATTAACTTGCTCAAGGAGAAAATTGCCGCTCTGGCACGCACCGGGGAGGACGACAAACGGCTTGTCGCCGACTTGATAGCCCCTTCGGACTTTGTGGTCCTTGTGGTGCCGATTGACAAGGCCGCGCCCAAGGGCCGGCTGATACTCCCCCAGCAGCAGACGATCCGCGACATCCTGGAAGCGGGGGCAATCTCCGTCGTGGTCAGGGAAAGCGAACTGCGCGACGCGCTTGCCGGCCTGGGGATAAAGCCCTCCCTGGTCATCACCGACAGCCAGGTTTTCGCGCAGGTTTCCGCCGATACGCCGCCGGAGATTCCCCTTACGTCGTTTTCAATTTTATTTGCCCGGTACAAGGGCTTTCTTGACACTGCAGTGCGGGGCGCCGCCGCACTGAACGATCTGCAAGACGGCGACAAAGTACTTGTCTGCGAGGGCTGCACCCACCACCGCCAGTGCGAGGACATCGGCACAGTGAAACTGCCGCGCATGATTCGGAACTTTTGCGGCAAGGAGCCGGAGTTTGTCTTCCGCTCCGGCGGCGACTACCCCGACGATCTTTCGCCCTACAAAATCGTTGTCCACTGCGGGGCCTGTATGCTTAACGAGCGCGAGATGCAGTACCGCCGCCTGAACGCCGAGGATCAGAACATCCCCTTTACCAACTACGGCATAGCCATTGCCCACATTCAGGGAATTCTGGAGCGAATAACGGCGATGTTCCGCAAAGGAGAACAATAATGGTAAGAAACATTATCAGGATTGACGAAAGCAAATGCACCGGCTGCGGCATGTGCGTCACCGCCTGCCATGAGGGGGCAATCGGCATGGTAGACGGAAAGGCGAAACTCCTGCGCGACGATTACTGCGACGGCCTTGGGAACTGCCTGCCGGTGTGCCCCGCGGAGGCGATAGCGTTTGAGGTACGGGAAGCGGCGGCGTTTGACGAAGACGCGGTAAAGGCAAACCTGGAAAGCAAACAGCCGGAAACCCTGGCCTGCGGCTGCCCCGGCACGCACGCGCAGTCTATCAACCGGCAGTGCTGTCCGGAAGCTTCGCCGGAGGCACGGGCCGAAACCTGCCTAAACCAATGGCCGGTACAGCTAAAGCTCATATCGCCCAACGCGCCGTACTTCAGCGGCGCAGACGTGCTGGTCGCCGCCGACTGCGCCGCCTACGCCTACGGCAATTTTCACGGCGAATATATGCACAACCGGATAACCCTTATCGGCTGCCCCAAGCTCGACGATGCAGATTACTCCGAAAAGCTCGCTGCCATTTTCGTAGCGAACGATATAAGGTCCGTAACCGTCGCCCGGATGGAAGTTCCCTGCTGCGCCGGGATAGAAAATGCCGCCAGGACGGCGCTTCAGGCCAGCGGCAAGCCAATTCCCTGCCAGGTGGTCACCATCTCGACCGACGGCAGGATTCTATGAATGCCTCACGCATCGTTCTTTTGGTACGCGGCGCAGAGAAAAATGCCGATATGAGAATATTCTCCATTTATTAGTAATAATCTACTATTAGTGCCCATGAAAATATAATAAAACAGATAATAAATGGTATCAATTAGGATTTTTATCATATTACTGAGACATGGGATTCAAGGAGAACTTGAAAGCGGAATTAAATTATGCGGGCATGAGGGTGAAAGAACTCGCCGAACAATCAGGCGTAAAGAAGCAGACCATCGACAGCTATCTGCGGGAAAACAACTACACTCCATCGGCCGAGAACGCAGTCGGCATCGCACGGGCATTGGGAGTGTCGGTAGAATACCTGGTTATGGGAAAGGATGCCCAAAAGGGCCCAACGCTGTCGTCGCTGGGCCACGATCTGCGGCTGCTGATTAAGTCCCTGGACGATATGAACGAAAAAGACCGTAGGATCGTAATCGACAACGCGCTCAATCTGGTCAGGGTGCTTCACTGTGGAAGCAGAAAACGCGGCGTATAGCCACTTAAATTTAACCGAATTTTAACAATTACATTACTGTTCCTTAACAACGGGACAATACACTCAAGCCATCTTTTTTTCCAAGGAGTGTATTATGAAGAAGTTTTTATTCGTTTTTCTAAGTTTTGCCCTGGTCGCAGGTATTGCCTTTGCCGGCGGCGGTTCGCAGTCATCCTCCCAGCCGGCGTCGCAAAGCGCGTCGCAGACGCACACTATTTCCGTTGGCGGTTCCACTTCGGTGGCCCCGCTCATGGAACTCTTTCAGGCAGAATACGAAAAAGCCAACAGCGGCGTTAAGATCACGATCAGCGGGACAGGGTCCGGCGACGGGATCAAGGGCGCCGGTGAGGGCACCTACGAGATTGGCATGTCCAGCCGCGAACTGACCCCCGCCGAAATCGGCGCCGGCCTTGATCCGCACGTCGTCGCCATCGACGGCATCGCTGTAATCGTCAACAACGGCAGCCCCCTTTCCGGCCTGACCATGGCGCAGATAAAAGACATCTACACCGGAGCCATTACCCGCTGGGAACAGCTTGGCGCGGCTGCCGGAGGCAAGACCGGCGGTATCGCCGTGGTTTCGCGGGAACCCGGTTCGGGAACGAGGGGCGCTTTCCAGGAGCTCATCGGTTTTAACGACGGCGCCCTGGTGCAGAACGCGATCATCTTCGACGGGACGGGCGCTATCAAGTCCGCCGTTGCCGGTAACGCCGACGCAATCGGCTACATATCGCTCGGTTCAGTTGATACGACGGCAAAGGCCCTCAGCGTCGACGGTGTCGCGGCTACCAACGACAATGTAAAGGCGGGAACATACCGAATCGCCCGTCCCTTCATCCTCATCACCAAAAAGGGAGTAACCCTGCATCCTGCGGCAGCGGCGTTTTTAAGCTGGACCATGGACGCAGGGCAGAGCATCGTGCAGAGAAGCTGGATCAGCATCAAGTAGGGTTCCAGGAAACCCGTGCTATCGCGCCGCCTGACCGATACAGCATTCGCATGGCTCTTCAGGGTGTTCTCCTTTACCGGAGTCGCCGCCCTGGGGGCCATTGTGATTTTTATTTTGGTTCAGGGGGCGCAGCCGTTTCTCTTTCCAACCGCCAAAGACCTGCGGCTGGTAACCGAACGGTTCGACAGCATTACCGTTAACGGCACGTTATACGAAAACCCCCAGGGCTTTATTATGCTGCCCTGGGATACCAAAAATGTTATAATAAAATTTATTAACCGGGGCGAAGAAGGGACGCTGGAATTCCGCCTTTCTCCGGGCAAGAACGGCAGAACAAATCTGCTGCGGCCCATAGAAGCGGGGGCGGGAACGATCAGCTTTCCCGACGCATACACCTGCTCGGTTGCCTACCCAGGTACTATCGCGGGGCTGAGTCAGAAGATACACATCATTTTGCCGGAGCCTCCCTACAATTTTTTTGATTTCCTCAAGGGCAGGAAGTGGCTGCCGACAGACGAAAAAGTGTACGGCATCCTCCCCATGATATTTGGAAGCCTGCTGGCCTGTTTCGGCGCACTCTTACTGGGCGTGCCGATAGCGATCCTCTGCGCCCTGTTTATGTCGGAGTTTTTACCAAGCAAGCCGGCGGGCATTTTGCGAAGCGGCGTGGAACTTTTGGCGGGCATACCCTCGGTGGTGTACGGCTTTTTCGGCCTTATGGTAATCGTGCCGGCGATAAAAAATACCTTCAAAGTGCCGTCGGGAAACAGCCTGCTCGCCGCAGTGATTGTCCTGGCGATAATGATCCTCCCCACCGTCATCGTCGTGTCGGAAAAATGCCTGCGGGCGGTTCCCCGTTCCCGGCGGGAGGCGTCGCTGGCAGTCGGGGCGAGCAAAATGCAGACCGCGTGGTACGTCGTGCTGCCCCACGCCAAGTCCGGGGTGCTTGCCGGCATCATTTTGGGGTTTTCGCGGGCGGTCGGCGAAACGATGGCAGTTATCCTCGTGGCGGGAAACTCGACGCAGCTTACCGCCAATCCGCTGGACGGAATACGCACCCTTACCGCCACCATCGCCCTTGAAATGGGCTACGCCGACGGCAGGCACGCCAACATGCTCTTTTCGATAGGCGTCGTTCTGCTGGCGATGATCCTCATCCTCAACGCAATCATCCTGAGGATTAAACGAGGAAGCGAGTAGTTATGGGATATTTTTGGAAATTAATCACGCAGAGGCGCATCGAACCTTCGGTTCGCGACGCAGAGGACGCAAAGGAATACAAAATACAAGATCAACGAATGACGCGAATGAACGCGAATGAATTAGGGATAAAGTATCGTAGTTCGAAGTTCACCCCACTTCCCCAGTCCCCAGTCCCCAGTCCCCAGTCCCCGCTTGAAAATATTGCAAATAACAGTAAAACACTCCCAACAAATCGCCGCAAAAGCAGGAAAGCTGTCGACGGTTTGCAATTAGGCCTGATGGTTTTGGCTTCGGTGCTGGTGACGGGGGCGCTGGCAGGTATCGTCGCCTATATCGTTATTCAGTCTGCGGGAAGCTTCCAGTTGTCGTTTATCTTCGGCCCCCTTCGCACGAGCCTTGTCCCCATGATCGCCAGCACCGCCTGGACGGTGTTGGTGTCCCTGGCGATAGCCCTGCCCGTGGGGATCATGACGGCGATATACCTCCATGAATACGCATACCAGTCGAAGCTCAGTAAAGCGTTGGGGCTTGCCGTCGATACCCTGGCCGGCATCCCTTCGATTATTTACGGCCTTTTCGGGCTTTTATTCTTTTGCCGCCTTTTCAACCTGGGGCAGTCCATCATCGCCGGAGGGCTAACCCTCAGCATCATGATCCTTCCGGTGATCATCAGAACCACCGAGGAGGCCCTAAAGACTGTTCCGGATTCATTCAGGGAAGGCTCCCTTTCCCTCGGCGCGACGAAAATCCAGACCATAAGCCATGTGGTCCTTCCCCCGGCCATGCCCGGCATCCTTACCGCCGCCATCCTCGCCGTGGGGCGCGTGGTCGGCGAATCCGCGCCGGTGCTGCTCACTGTGGGTATCGCTCGCAACCTGCCAAAGACGATCTTTGAGCCGGGACGCACGCTGACGATACATCTGTACTACCTGACCAAGGAAGCCCTTAGCCCGGACGATTTCGCCCAGGCCTTTACTGCCGCCGCGGTGCTGATTATTCTGGTACTGGTGATAAACACGGCGGTAAAAGCAGTCGGCGCAAGCCTTGGCGAAACAGGGGAAAATCTGGAATGACTGAAATTAATGGTAAGAAGCTGACCGTTTCCAACCTTGACCTCTTTTACGGCGACGTGCAGGCGCTGAAAAACATCCAGTTCGACCTGAACAATTTCGAGGCCGCCGCCCTTATCGGCCCGTCGGGCTGCGGAAAGTCCACGTTTATCCGCGTCCTTAACCGGATGAACGACCTTATCCCCTCGTGCCGGATAACCGGGGAAGTGCTGCTCGACGGCAAAGACATTTACGGCAGCATAGACGTAAGCGAATTGCGGACGCGGGTGGGAATGGTGTTCCAGAAGCCGAACCCTTTCAACATGAGCATCTTCGACAATGTCGCCTATGGCAGGCGCATGCAGGGGATGAAGGACAGGAAAAAACTTGCCGAACTGGTCGAACAGTCGCTGGCCAAAGCGGCCCTGTGGGACGAAGTAAAGGACAGGCTGAAAAAGTCCGCGCAGAGCCTTTCCGGCGGACAGCAGCAGCGACTCTGCATCGCCCGCAGCATCGCCATGTCGCCGGAGATAATCCTTATGGACGAGCCGACCAGCGCACTCGACCCCATCGCCACGGGACGGATCGAGGAACTAATTGGCGAGCTGAAACGGGATTTCAGCATCATCATCGTTACCCATTCCATGAACCAGGCGGCCCGCGTCAGCGACCGGACGGCGTTTTTTCTGCTGGGCGATCTGGTTGAGTATGGAGAAACGAAATCGGTTTTTACCAACCCGAAAGACAAACGCACCGAAGACTATATTACCGGACGCTTCGGCTAAAAACAGAGGTTACAATGCAGACGAGGACTTTGTTAATGGAAGAGATGGAAAACCTGAGGCGGGAACTTACACTGATGGCCGCCAGGGTGCAGGAAAACCTGGGGAAGTCGATTGCCATTCTCCGTACGGGAAACACCGAACTGGCGGACGAGGCCAAAAAAACCGGCAAAATTATTGACCAAATGCAGCTCAGAATAGAAGATATGGCAATGGTGCTTATCGCCACCCAGCAGCCCGTTGCCAGCGACCTGAGGGAACTGGTGACGGTTTTCAAGCTTGCGACGAATCTTGAACGTATCGACGATTACGGCCTTCACCTGACCAGGGCGGCGGTCAAAATGTCCGGGCGTCCGCCGTTCCGTTCGATGGAACGGATCGAGCGCATGGCGGAGACGGGGCAGGAAATGCTCAAGGCGGCGTTTTCCGCCTACCTTGCCTGGGACAACGATGCGGCGAGGGATGCGGCGGCGCTGGACGAGAAGATAGACGCCGAGCACAAGGCCCTTACCGAGGAAGTGCTTGGCTTTATCAAGGAAAAGCCCAACATGGTAAAGGCCGCCGCCCGGCTGCTGCGGCTTTCGGGCTACATGGAACGCCTTGGGGATCACATAACAAACATCTGCGAGGGGATTATTTACATGACCGACGGCAGCCGCGAAGAACTAAACCCCGTGCGGATAAACAAGGAAAAAAATGGGAACTGAGCGTATATTAATCATCGAAGACGACCAGGAAATCCAGGAGATGCTGCAATACGCCTTTGCCCGCGAAGGCTGGAAACTTGTCCCCGCCAGAACCGGCGAGGACGGGCTAAAGGCGCTGCAATCCAAAGGGGCGGACTGCATCATCCTCGACATCATGCTTCCCGGCATGGACGGACTCAAAGCTTTAAAAAAAATCCGCGAAGAGAAGAAATTTCAGACGCTGCCGGTGATCCTCTGCAGCGCACGGGGCGAGGAAGCCGACGTCGTCGCCGGCCTGGAACTCGGCGCGGACGACTACGTGGTCAAGCCGTACAGCCCCCGCGTGCTTGCCGCCCGTATCCGCGCGGCCCTTCGACGCAAAGAAACGGCAGAATCCCCCGATGCGAACAAACATTTCTGGCAGCACGGAAACCTAACCGTAGACGTGGACAAGCACACGGCCTTTCTGGGAGAGACGCCCCTCGATCTTTCCGCCACCGAGTTCGCCATTTTCGCCCAGTTTATGAGCCATCCCGACATCGTCTATTCCCGGCAGAAACTCATCACCGCGATCCGCGGAACCGATTACCCCGTGACGGATCGTTCGGTAGACGTGCAGATAATGGGTCTGCGCAAAAAACTCGGCGAAGCGGGCAGCATGATCGAAACCGTCCGCGGCGTTGGATACAGGTTCAGAATAGCATGAGAAGATTTCACGCAGAGACGCAGAGGAAGGTATGAAAGATATTTTTAAAAGAAGTTTTGTTATCATCGCTGCGGCGACTCTGATCATATCCGCTTATTTTGTCTGCGGGGTTTTGTTTATCGCCGGGGCGCAGTACAACGCCATCAACACCGAAAACCTGAAAGAGACGGTAAGGTCCATGGGAAACTTTGCTTCGGCTTCGCTCTTTACCGATGAAAACGCCGCAGAAGCCTGGGTTGCCTCGATACGTGATTCCGAGGCGGCTTCCGTTTATCGCATAACCCTGATCCGGCGCAACGGGGACGTTGTATATGACAGCCACGCGGGCAGGGCGGAGATGGAGAACCATCTGGACAGGCCGGAGTTTCAGGACGCAATAATGTCGGGAATGGGATCCGCCCGCCGACTATCGGCGACATTGGGAAGTGAATACATCTATGTGGCCCTCGGCATCGCGGATTCAAACGGAAACGTCGCGGGAATACTCCGCATTTCACATCAGGTGCCGACTTTTTCGTCACGCATAATCGCCTTAACTTTTCCGTTCCTTATTTTTGGCATTCTGCTGATCGTGGGCGCCTGCGCCGTCATTTACCTTTTTTCGCGCCGTCTTTCGCTGTCCATCGAGTCGTCGCTGGATGCGGAGCTGGAGGCGAAAACTCACGAGCTGAAGGCGAGAACCGATGAGGCGGAAAGCGAGAGCCAGCGCCTTGAAACGATTCTTAACAGCATGTTTGAGGGACTTATCGCCCTGGACTCAAACCTGAAAATCACCCTGGTAAACCCGAGGTTCTGCGATCTTTTTGGCTGCAAGCCGGAAAAAGACTCAAGGGGCATGGGCGTTAAAGACATATCTCTTCTGGAATTCAGCAATTCTTCCGAACTGGACGAGGCTGCGCGGCAAGTGCTTTCCACAAATAGTTCCGTCTGGCTGACCATCAAGCGCCACGTTTCCGGCAATGAGCAGCACTTTCGGGTTTTCGTTACTCCCCTGGGCGAGGGCCGGGGCGTCGTCATCGTGCTGGGCGACATCAGCCGCCTGGTCAGGCTGGAACAGGTACGCAAGGATTTTGCCGCCAATGTTTCCCACGAGCTGCGCACGCCGATTCAGGTGGTCAAGGGCTTTGCCGAAACGATCCTCGATTCACCCATGGACGACAAGGAAGAGCTTCGCCGCTTTGTCGAGATAATCGGCAAGAATTCCCAGACCATGGAAAACATCACCAACGACCTTCTGACCCTCGTTTCCCTGGAAGACGAGAGCAAACCGCGCCCTCCCGCAGAAGACACGGCAGTTGCCCCGCTCATCGACGAAGCCGCAGGGATGGCAGAGATTGCCGCCCGCAAAAAAAACGTTACGATTGAGGTAAACTGCCCTGCCGATCTTTCGGCGCGGCTCTACGGTTCTTTTGTCATTCAGGCGCTGGTGAACCTTCTTGACAACGGCATTAAATACTCCGATTCCGGCTCGCGAATTAAGGTAAAGGCATTTAAGGATGACGGGCATCTTGTTATTGAGGTAAAAGACAAGGGCATCGGCATTCCCGCCGAGCACATGGGGCGCATCTTTGAGCGTTTCTACCGCGTAGACCGCGCCCGCAGCCGCGAGGCGGGCGGCACCGGCCTGGGCCTTGCCATAGTCCGCCACATCGCCCTGCTCCACAGCGGAACCGCCGAAGCCGAAAGCCACGCCGGCGAAGGCTCCGTCTTCCGTCTGCGATTACCGTTATAATTGTTATTCTCTATATTCCTCACTGAGGCACAGAGGCACAGGGGCACTAAGGTATAAAGCATATTAAACTCCGCGCCTCCGTGCCTCTGTGTGAGATAAAGGGAATTAACGGTTAACCCTGAGCCAGTCGGCGAGGCGGCGTTCGAGCTGGTAGACTCTTTCGCTGCCGTCCTGGCGGGCGCGGTCGTGGAGGTAGGGGAGTATGACCCGCTCCTTGAGCGTCATCCAGTTGCCGGGAAGAATGTTCGCCGGGGAGAGAAAGTCCTCGGGGGGCATGTGCCCGAGCAGGCCGGGGTAGAACTGGGGAAAAACCTGTTCCGTTACGGGACGCAGCGCCGAGAACCCCCCGCCGATGCCGAAGGAAGTTTCCTGCATGCGGTTCTGGCGGCTCTGTTCGAGAAGGTAGCGCTGGGTGGAGGCGCTGTAGAACCAGCGGAGGAACGCGTCGGCGGCCTTTTTTCCCTTGCCTTTCTTCGACAGGCCAAGGTACACCGACCGCTCGCCAAGGGGGATCGTTTCGTGCTCGGCAATCCAGCGGAAGTCCAGGCTGTTGCGCTGGTCCTCGGCAAGGATGAAAAAGCTGTCGCTGTCCATGCAGGTAAAGAGAATCCTCCCCGATATGGCAAGCTTCGCCGGAGGATCGTAAAAGTACTTGAAGGTAAAATCATCGACGGCCTGGGTGCCGGAATTGGCTTCGTACGTCCAGTTCCTGATAAAGTTCATCGCCTCGTCAAGGGCGTCATCGTCCCAGGCAATGGGATCGGCCTCCCTGAACGACGCGCCCCGCAGCGTAGCAGCGAGAAACAGGAAATTGTCGTCCCATGCCGGCGAAAAACCCATGCGGGTGTACACGCCCCCGGTCTCCGCGTTGTACGACTGCCCCAGGTTTTTCATCTCCTCAAAACCGATGGTAAAGGGATTGGACATCTGCTCGCCCTTGTCGCGGGCAAAGATCACCACCGGGGCGTTAAATGACACCGGCAAGAGGTATTGCTTTCCGTCGATGTTTCCCATCGCCAAAAGCCGGGAATAAAAGGCGCTTTCCTGAAGGGCGTTTCCCCTGAGGTGCTTGTCCAGCGGCCTGAAGTACACCCTCGTGGAGGCGCTTTTCAGCCAGCTTCCCGCGACGATGTCCGGCGTCTGGGCGCCGCTGTCGCGCAGCTTCTGGGCAGGAGAGTCGTAATAGAGCGTTTCTATCTTGTACTGATCCTGCGCCGCGTTAAAGTACTCGCCATAAAAGGCGAATTCAGCCCTGTCCGACCAGAGTATGGCCGTTTTGCTACCCCCCGCTGAACAGGAAAGGGCGCCAATGGCTAAATACACGCATAAAAGAAAAATTGGCCGGCGCATTGATTTATCCTATTTTTCCCCGCATTGCTTGTCAATCGGCGAAAGTAGTAGTATAGTAATTAAAAGGGAGGCATTTTGGATCAGGTAAAAGACGCTTATATTATGCGCCTGGTTGAACGAATCAGCGAGCATTACAGGGCTAACATTTCCAACCGCTTTATCCGGCCTGCCTTGCTGCAGTTGTCGATCGATAAGGAAACATGGGACCACATCGAAGCCCTGACGGAGAAATTCGAGCAGTACCGGTATCAGGGTTTTCATCTTGACGAGCTGTACCGCCAGATTGCGGCATCGGCGAGGTTTGTCTACGCCACACGTTTTGAAATCGCCCCCACGCTCAGGCACAGGCTTGGCGGCATGGGATCTGGCGGGCCGGACAAGGTGCTGCGGGACATGGCGATTAATAACTTTTCCTTTAACCTCAAGCTGTTCGCCGACATGCTCCACGATCTGTACGTCCGGCTTGCCGAGATCGACCAGGCGGCATCAAAGGACAAAACCCCGCTTTACCAGCAGATGCCGGAACTTGCCGATATTGGAACCCAGCTCATCGGCGCCTAGAAACCGGCTTCGCCGAGCTTTTCCGCAACAGCGTATATCCGCGAGAATACCGGGATGATGTTCTCTTCATCTATGCTTGAGAACGCTACCCTCAGATAGTGTTCGCCCAGGGCGATTACCCCGATGCCGTGTTCTGCCAGCAGTTTTTGCCGCAGGGCTTCCGCGTCCACATTGCAGTGGAAGCTCATAAAATAGCCCGAGTTAAAAGGCAGCGGCCGCAGCACCGGATGATCGCTGTTGGCGCTGACAAAATCCTTTACCAGGTTGTAGCGGTGCTGGAGCATTTCCCGGTAGACGGCCTTTTCGCTTTCGGTGCGGGGGTCTTCCATCGCCTTGAGCATAAGGTACTGGGCGCTGGTATTGGCGCACGAAACCGAAGACCGTATCGCCCCCATGAGTTTTTTCACCAGCGCGTCGTAATGCCCCTGCCCAAGGCCCTTTGAACCGTAAGTGAGGAAGCCCATCCGCAGCCCCCACACATAGTCTTCTTTAATGGGGCCGTCGATTTTAATTGCCAGCACCCGTTCGTGGATGTTGGCGAAACGGACGAACAGCGATTCCGGGGAGATGTCGTCTTCGTAGAACAGGCCGAAGTATGCGTCGTCGCAGATCACCAGCACGTCGGTGCCGCCCTCTGCGGTTTCGCGGATAAGGCTGACCAGCGCCTCTTCTTCGTCAATCGTTGGGGAGTAGCCGGATGGGTTGTTGGGAAAGTTGAAGAGTATCCGCACCGTGCCGGACTGGGCCATGTGCCGCACCGCCGCAGCAATCGCATCCATGTCGAGCCCCTTCCCCACGCCGAAAAAGGTGACGGGCACGAGTTCCGCCCCCCGGCGCACATCGAAGATCAGGCTGTAGTTGTCCCAGCACGGATCGCTGACGATGATGCTCTCCCCCTTGCTGATAAACATATCCCCCACGCAGCTTAGGCCGGAGGTCAGCCCCGGCGTAACCACGGGCAAAGAGATCTGCTCGGGATCCAGCGATGGATTTTTCCTGATCAAGAGGTCTTTCCAGACCGTCCTCGCCTTTTCGATACCGGCGGTGGGGGCGTACGCGACCGACTCTTCCGGGCTGAGGGACGCCATGTTGTCGGCGATTGCCGAAAGGATCAGCGGTTTGCCCTTTGAATAGGCCATGCCGATAGTGCCGTTCGCCATTGTGGCGGACTTCTTCGCCTCCGCCGACTGGGCGATAATGCCCTTTGGAAAGTAAAACCGCCGCCCCAGGTCGGACAGCAGCCTGCCCGCGATGGTATCTTCGAGGATGGTGTTCAATTCGTCTGCAAGTGGATTCATGACCGCATACTTGCACGGAACCAACACCGGTGTCAATGCGTTCCGTGTCTGTCGCTATGGTTCAAAATTCTGGAAAACACCTCTATTAAATTTGTTTCGGGGCCCGTCGGAGGCCAAGCGCACCATGCACCCATGGCACGCTT
>Ga0082212_10004503_pt1 | contig 19313 bp, 13 predicted proteins | sample TergutNt197P3_FD_71548 | JGI IMG/M metagenome (GOLD analysis project Ga0082212, IMG submission 71548) | Neocapritermes taracua P3 segment gut microbial communities from Petit-Saut dam, French Guiana - Nt197 P3 | ecosystem: Host-associated > Arthropoda: Insects > Digestive system > Gut ... | reverse complement strand
TGCGTAAGCTCGGCAAGCGGATTGTTTTGGTCCATAAACTGCGAAAGCTGAGAACTTCCGAAAAACTCTTTGATAGCCGCGGTTACGGGACGAATATTCATCAGCTGCTGCGGCGTCGCGGACTCGACGTCCTGGATCGTCATGCGTTCCCGCACCGCGCGTTCCATACGCGTCAGCCCTATACGGAACTGGTTTTGCAGAAGCTCGCCGACTGTGCGTACGCGCCTGTTGCCGAGATGATCGATATCGTCATCCGATCCGATGGCGTACGGCAGGCCTATAAGATAGGAAAATGACGCGATGATATCGTCAGCCAGCATATGTTTGGGAGACAGAGCGCCTTTTGACGCCAAAGCTACTTCTATTATATATGGCTTTTTATCCTTTGCTTTCTTGGCTGAGGCTGCTTCATTCGCCTGGGAAAGCACTCTCATCAGAACAGGATAATATACTTTTTTCGGTATTCCGCCGCTTTGAAGCGCGGCTGCTGTATCGGCATCCACATAGGCGTCGATATCGACAAAGCGATTTCCTATAACGCGGATATCGCGGTCTATCGTTGATTCTTTTAAAGTGTGCTCTTCGCCAATGTACATCTTTTTAACGACATTGACCCTGACTGTGGCGGAATAAACCCCGGCGTTTTCAATACGCTTCGCGAGTTCTTTATCAACTTCGACCGGCTTTTCATCGCTCGCCTGGACCAGCACCTCTCCCGTGGCGGGGTCGATCACATTTTCGATAAGTGTCTGCCCGACAAGCCGCGCGGAAATACCAAGCTTTTTGTTGTACTTGTACCTTCCCACTTTTGCGAGGTCGTAACGTTTGGGGTCAAAAAACAGGTTTTCAAAAACGCGTCTGGCATTTTCGGGAGTCGGCATATCCCCGGGCCGTATCTTCCGGAATATCTCCATGATCGCGTCTTCGTATGACTTCGTCATGTCTTTCTCAAGCGTTGCCATAAGGCAGGGTTCCGCTCCGAAAACGCGGATGATGTCTTCCTCGGCGCCCATGCCGAGCACACTCGCGATTCCGGACGGGTTTCTGGTCATTTCCGCATTTTCATTTTCCGCGAGCGCTTTGATAAGGATCGTCGCGGGCAGTTTTCTGGTGCGGTCCACGCGTACATACAGCACGCCGTTGTCGTCTGTCTCATATTCAAGCCAGGCGCCGCGATTGGGAATTATCTGGGCCTTGTATCTTGTCAGCTCTTCTATGCCTTCGGCTTCCGCGGCTTTTTCGGCGGCTTCCTGTCTGCTCGCCGTCCTTTCGGAAGTCCGTTCCCTGTCAACTTTTTCTTTGGTCTCCATCACGTTGTAGTAGGGGCCGGGCGACCTGACAAGCTGCGTCACGACGACGCGCTCCGCTCCGTTGCAGATAAAGGTCCCTTTTTCGGTCATAAGCGGAAACTCTCCCATGAAGACTTCCTGCTCCTTTATCTCGCCGGTCTCTTTGTTAATAAGCCGGACTCCGACTTTCAGCGGCGCCGAATAAGTGGCGTCGCGTTCTTTGCATTCTTCCTGGTTAAACTTCGGAGGGTCTTCCGGAGTATTGTATTTATGATCGGTAAAATGAAGCGCAAGGTTTCCCGCAAAATCCTCAATCGGGGAAATGTCCATGAACACTTCTCTGAGCCCTTCGTTGATAAACCAATTGTAACTTTCTGTTTGAATTTTGATTAGGTTCGGAACTTCCGCGACTTCCCTGATCGTCGAATAATTCATACGTTCCTTGTTTCCGATAATTACAGGTTGGGGCATCCTCATCTCTCCTTTATTAGAATAAAAAGCATATCTTGCCGCAATTTACTATTATATAACAGCAACAACAAGCCTGTCAATAAATTGTTTCAGGAGTTTTTAAAGATTTTTAGTAATTGGTGGGGACGACTGGATTCGAACCGGTGACCCCTTGCTTGTCGAGCAAGTGCTCTAACCAGCTGAGCTACGCCCCCACATTTACGACCATTGGTATGATACTTTACCGAACCTCGGACTGTCAACCTGAAGATAGTTCGTCCGCCGTCATCTCTTCAAGCGACTGCCTTCTTACAATCAGCTCCGCTTCGTTCTTTTTTACGAGGACTACGGCCGGTTTGGGGATTTTATTATAATTGCTGGCCATGGCGTAGCCGTACGCGCCTGTGGAAAATACGCACAGGATATCTCCGCGCTCAGGCGGCGCGATGCTGGTACCATCAATAATTATATCTCCCGATTCGCAGAGCTTGCCGCATACCGTCACTTTTTCCGACGGAAGATCCCCCGCTTTGTTCGCAACCATGGCTTCGTACTTCGCTCCGTAAAGGGCAGGCCTTATATTGTCGCTCATGCCGCCGTCGATCGAAACGAAATGCGTGCCGCCGGGTATCTGTTTGATCGCGCCTATCGTGTAAAGGGTAACCCCGGCGTTGCCTACTATGCTCCTGCCGGGTTCGATGCCCACCGAGGGAAGCAGGAGCCCATACTCGCCGCAAAACTCATTTATAAGTTTCATTACCGGATCCATAAAATATGAATAAGGTTTTCGCTCTTCCCCTTCCGTATATCGTATACCGAAACCGCCGCCTATGATAAGTTCGGTGACGTCGTGCGCGAAGCGTTTCTTGACCTCCCTCACGATTTCAAGTGTTTTTTCCGTAGCTTCAAGATAGGGCGAGACGTCAAATATCTGCGAACCTATATGAAAGTGAAAACCTTTGAAATCGATATGCGGGCTTTGAACCGCGTTTTTTATCTGAGGATAAAGAACGTCTTCATCCAGCGGGATTCCGAACTTGGAATCGCGCCTGCCTGTCGAGATATGGGCATGGGCTCCGGCGTTTACTTCAGGCGTAACGCGGAACAGTACTGCCTGCCGCCTGCCGTGTCTCTCCGCAAGCTCTTCTATCATTCCTAGCTCATCAAGCCCGTCGACGATGATGGAGCCGACGCCAGACCCTATGGCGTCATCAAGCTCCCTGAACGTTTTGTTGTTTCCGTGGAAACTTATATTTTCCATGGGAAACCCGGCCCGTTTTGCCGTAAAAAGCTCCCCTTCCGACACTACATCCAGATGAAAGCCTTCTTCACTGACTATCCTGCACATCATAGGCGTCAGAAAAGCCTTGCCGGCGTATGAAGCAAAAGATCCCGGATATTTATCCAATAACTCTTTTCTGATTTCCGCGAAGCGGCTTCTGATAAGGGTCTCAGAGTAAACCATCAGCGGCGTGCCGAAGGTTTCCGCAAGCTCGGCCGCTTCCATATCCTCGATATAAAGCTGACCGTCTTTGACCGAAAAAATGTTTTCCTCCAGATTATCCATGTATCAATTTCAACACGGTTTCCCCGTACTGTCAATTACATACATTTTATAATGCGCAGTTTTTTCGTTTCAGGCCTTTACCTTACGGGGCAGACGCCCGTCTCGCACCCTTCGTCCCCTACATCCAGTTCTGTTTCCTCGCGTTCATACTTTGATATAAGAGACGGGATAAACGGTTTCATGGCTGCCGCGCGTTTCTCGTATTCTTCCCTCGAAATTTCTTCATATGGCAGCAGCTCGTAGAAAGAGTCGTCATATGAGATAAAGGTAACGCCGACGACATCGTCCCAATTGTCCCAAATCCACTGGCATGCGTCGTTCCATTCGCCTTCGCGTACATGGACCGTGATGGAGCAATTGTGGTCAACATAGTGTTCCATGAACATCTTGTATATTTCCAGCTGCTCTATGGCGGAGACGTCTCCCTTTATTTTGCCTGCCGGCGCTTTTACCGGGAATTCAACCACCTTTACCGACGGGTTGGTTTTTGACTGACCCACTTCGGGGAAGACAGGATACCCCAATTCCTCACATACTTTTATTATCGGGTCGCCGGCGGAAATCCTCACGCGGCGGATATAGTACGGGGAGTGCGAAAAATGCACTCCGCTCGAGACTACCGGCAGAAGTGAAAGCGTACCTTCGGGCTTGACCGTCGTCACGAGAAGGGGGGTCTCCAGGCCAAGCTCAGCCGCGTAATCCCCTGCCGCCTTTTTAGCCGTGTCTCTGAGTTCGTGCAGCAATCCTATCTGCGCGTCCTTGTCAAGGCCCGCGGCATTGACCATGTCCTGCCATCCGGTGAGCGAGCATCCAAGCAGCCTGTCGCGATGCTGCACAGAATTCCACTCGGGTATTTCAAGCTCTGTACATGTCATGCGGAAAGCTGCCCTGGCCGACAGCCTCTGGGCTTCAAAAAGCCCTTTGCGGTCCAGCGCGCCTTCACCATTTACAAAGGCCATAACATTGACCGTTGTTAGATTGCAAAGCCCCCTGCTGTCCAGAAGTATTTCCGCACAGGGGTTTACGCCCGCAAAGTTAGGGCGTCTTTTCTTCCCCGCTTCCTCGTTTACCCATCCGGGTTCGCCGGAATACCGCATCTGCTGAAAATGCTTTTCAAGGAACTCTTTTGCCGGTTTCCTCGTATAATAAATCGAATTGTTGCTCATCATTCTATGGGATAATTCAGGGTCTATGACCCACTCATCCCCTTCCTTTTTGTACAGCTCATTTTTAGCGGAGACGCTTTCCTCATCGTCCATATCGACCAGACATATCTCCGCCGTACGGCGTACGCCGCCCACAACCACGTTTTCCCCGATAATATTCACAATGTCCAGACAGTCGATCGGAAGCAGTTTGATACGTTCGGCCGCTGCCCGTGTCGCGGCCTTTTCGACGATGCGTGTAATTTTTTGAAACATATTTTTCATGCTCTGATGCCCGCTGGCTGTTCCGCCGAAAGTAAGGAGCCTGTCACCCCTTGGGCGGACATGATCATAATTGAGGATGACAGTGTTGATCTTTCTGTATTCGGAACTCCAGAATATGCGCATAAAGTATTCGAGCGACTGAACCCAGCCCTCCTTACTGTCGCCGATCGTGATCTTAACGGTGTCGCCTCTTGTAAACTCAACCGACGTGCTGTCCTGTCTCAGCGTCCTGAGAATGGGCGTATAGCTTTCATGTATTACTTCTATGTCAGTCCGAACCATAGGAAGTTTTTCGACGTCCGCTTTCAGCACGCGCACACCGACGCCCGCGCCGACCATTAAAAGATAGAATACGTCCCTGAACGCGGAGAATGAATCGATCACCTGAAAAGCGCAGTTGAAGTTTGCCATAGGATAGTACTTTGACACATCGGTCGACCCGACCCAAAAAGTACGGCCCGATAGAAATTGTTTCAGATCGAAAATGTTGCGGTACAGCTGCTCAGCTTCCGCTTTCGCTGTAGGCACAAGGCCGCAATTGTATTCGACTGCCCGCCTGACGCTTTCCCACCAGTATTCGCGCCTCTTTTCTTCGGAAACCCAGCGCGAATATGTCCGGTAGTACACAAAGGAACCGAGCTGATTCATGGGAGACGGCAAATGCTTGTAGCCGCTAATAAATTCTTCGCTGAGCAAACGCCCGTCGCGCCTTTTCCTGGCGTCGCGCGACTTGTCGCGTTCATATCTGTAAATAATAAATTTCTTTGCGGCGGCCTTGCAGCCGTTTTCCATCAGGAAGTCTTCGACCAGGTCCTGGATATCTTCAACATTTACGTTTCCCGGGCTGCGGGCCACTTGTTCGCCTACCTGCCTGACGATGTCTGCAGCGATCAGTTTATCAACGCCGTCCGTTGTCTCCAGCATCGAGTTTTCAATCGCGATCTGGATCTTTGCCCCGTTCCAATCGACTAAGGTTCCGTCCCTTTTAACAATTCTATTCATTTCCAGGCCTTTCTTTTCCCGTTTTTTCGTGTCATTGCAAAGCACAATATATTGAATACATTACGAAAGTATCCACATTATACTGTGGTGAAATCCCTATTTCAATATAAAAGGTAATGTTTTGGAAAAATGTTTTAAGCCTTTTGAAATATATTAAAACTCAGTATGAAACGGAAGGTAAAGTCAAAGCGGAAGAGCCGCGCAGGCGTCGAGAGAAAGGTCGTCTGTTACTCCTGATGCATACATGTAATATCCCGCGCAGGCAATCATGGCGGCGTTGTCAGTACAATAGACAGGCGAAGGGACGAATAGCTTTGTGCCGGTTTCTTCCGAATCGAGGCGCATCCTTTCCCTTAAAGCGGAGTTTGCCGCGACTCCTCCCGCGAGGACTAATGTGCCGCGGCCGGTTTTCGCCAGCGCCGCCCTGGTCTTTGCCGCCAGAATATCTATGACCGTTGCCTGAAAACCGGCGGCTACGTCGGCTTCGCGTACCGGAAGGCCTGCCTGTCTTTTTGTGTTGATATAGTTCAGCACTCCTGTCTTGAGTCCGCTGAAGCTGAAATCCAAACTCCCGTCCTCAAGCATTACGCGTTTGAAAACAGCATTGCCGGGATCGCCGTCTTTCGCGATCGCGTCAATTTTCGGCCCTCCGGGATAGCCGAGGCCGAGTACGCGAGCGACTTTGTCATAGGCTTCGCCGGCAGCGTCGTCCCTCGTGCTGCCGAGGACAGTCATTTCACCCGGCCCGCCTGATAGTCCTCTGATGTCAACCAGTGAAGTGTGCCCTCCCGAAACCACCAGGGCAAGGAAAGGCGGCTCAAGTTCCGGATGCTCGATGAGCGCCGCGCAGATATGGCCGAAAATATGATGGACGCCTATAAGCGGTTTTCCCAGCGCGTATGCCATTGCTTTCGCTGTAGCCAGCCCTATAAGGATCGCGCCTACAAGGCCGGGCCCTTTTGTCACAGCGATGGCGTCTATCTCATCTCTTTCAATCGATGCCTCGTTTAGCGCGGCGTCAACGACGCCGTTTATCAACTGCAGATGATGCCTGGACGCAATTTCGGGAACGACTCCCCCGAATACTTTATGGACGTCAATCTGTGACGCAATAACATTTGAAAGCGCCGTTCGCCCGTCCCGGACAACAGAGGCCGCCGTTTCATCGCAGCTTGTTTCTATTCCGAGTATCAACAATCCTTTATCCGCCATCTTTATTTCCTGAACCTTTGAATATCGCGGCGCCACATTATTCGGGCGTCCTCCCTGGCGGCCCCTTCTTTCGGATAGTAGTCTTTTCGGACGCCCTCTGAAACAAATCCCTGCCTTTCATAAAAGCGGATTGCCGCTTCGTCATTGTCTCTGACCTCGAGAGTAAATTCTTTTATCCCTTTATCCGCGGAACTGTTTATCAGTTCTCCCAGCACGGCAGAACCGACACCTTGTCCGCGAACGCTCGGATGAACCGCGATATTTGTGATATGCCCTTCGTCGAGAATTCTATGAAGCCCGGCGTAACCGAGGATAAATCCATCGTCTTCGCAGATAGTATACTCACTGTAGCCGAGCCGGATATCGTCCAATATGCTTTGCTCCAGCCATGGTTCGCCAAAGGAAAGCCTTTCGATAACGGAAATGCCGTAGACATCTTTTTCGGCGGCAGGACGGATAGTATAACCTGACTGCATTGCTGATTTGGCGTTGACTGGTTTGCATGAGGCATTTTTTTCCTCAAGCTTTCGCTGGGCTTCGGCTTTTCGCATATAGACAGGCTCAAGCTCTTCATAACCAATCTGTGTTCCATGCGCGTCAGCCCATGCCAAGACTGCCGCCGCGTCCTGAATTTCCTTTCCCGTTAAGACAGCAATATCAAAACCGGCCGCTCTTGCCTGAAATGATTTTATCTGTTCCGAAAAAACTTCCATGCCGTCACCCATAAAACGGCAATGTATCCTCGCTCCGCTGCCGTAAGCGCGTTTTGTAAGTTTTGCCAGAGCCCGCACAGATACTTCCAGTACTCTGATATAATTCTCCGGGTCATACGCGCCGCCTTGTACCAGGGTCATGATACGTCCGTCCTCTTCAAGACGGTATGCGCCCGCGTACATCTGATCCCTGCGGGCGTCAAATACAGGGCTAGCGATTTCGATTATTCCTTCCTCTGCCGAGTGCATGTATACAAAGGTTTCCAGCGTCGGAACTTGTATTACCGGGATGCCCAAAGTCTGTGACATTGCCCGCGCGGTCGCGACTCCGATCCTGATGCCCGTAAACGATCCCGGCCCCGACGATACCGCGATACCTGAAATATCCTCGGGCTTAGCCCCCGCGTCATTTACGACGTCACGTATCATCGGCATAAGCGACGTCAGATGCATCAGGCCTTCATCCCCGGAGCGATAATAAACGTGTCCGTCATCGCTTCTGAAAATCACAGAGCTGAGAGATCCGGTCGTTTCGATAGCAAGTATCGACGTGGATTGCTTCGTCGCTTCACTCCTCGCAATGACAACAGACGAATCGGAAGCGCGGTGGTCCGTGTCTTGCAGCAAGAAGCCGGGATTCTTCGTAGATTTGCATTGCGATGACGAGGCAGAGAAACTGTCGGGTAATTCACTTGCAGAAGCCGCAGGAAGAGCACCGGCAAATCGGAGAAGATTCGCGGGGCGAGCTGCGCCAAAATCGAGACCACCGCGTATTTCACGGAGGCCAGGATCGTCTGTATGCGACAGCCCGATCCATATCGTATACTCCGGCAGCAAATCCTCTATCCGGTCCGCCCATTCGATAACCGTGACACCGCTGCCAAAGAAATATTCCTCATAACCTATTTCCGAAAGAGTTTTTTCCGCTTCGTTATCTTCCAGTCTATATACGTCGAAATGGTATACCGGCAAGCGGCCGCTTTTGTATTCGTTTATCAAAGTGAATGTCGGGCTGGTTACCGTATCGGTTACGCCGAGCCCCGCGGCGACTGCCTTAGCCAGCGTTGTCTTACCCGCTCCGAGTTCACCGGTAAGCGCGATGACCGCTCCCGGTTTTATCTCCGCGCCAAGTTTCTTCCCATATTCCTGTAATTGTTCTTCATTTAAAAGCATCGTTTCATTTTAGCACATGAACGAAATTTTAAAGCTATTGTGTTTGTTTTCAGAGCCATATTTAACATAATGATGGAAAAATGTCTGATTTCTAAATGTTAATAAATGGTAATTTCATCCTTGACTTTTTTATTTAAGTTATTGTATATTTATTTCAGGCAAAGCCTAAAGTCGATCAATGTGTATTGGCACATGAAAAGCACGGAGTCGCTGCTCCGTGCTTTTCTTTGGGCTATCTGTCCTTGTCGTGTCGTCCTAACCACTTGCAAACAAAGTTCGCTGCGATGCTCGCCACAAACGACACCAAAAAGTCGATCAATGCCATTGACTCACCTCCCTTCGGCTGAAGGTTCACCCGTCAGGATGGACAGCATTCGTATTATAACATATATTATTCCATATATGTAAATATATCCCTTTTATATTATTGACAACCGCTTGCTATTTGTTTAATATTATGAATGTCAATTAATGTTTCGGGGCGGGGTGCAAATCCCCACCGGCGGTAAAGAGTTTTGTTGGTAAAAAGACTAGCAAGCTACGAGTCCGCGAGCTGAGAAGCTGAGTTTGGTTCGATCCCAACACCGACGGTCACAGTCCGGAAGGGAGGAACAAATTATGCCCAATTCTGAAAATCTCAATGTTAAATCACGTACTTTAAAACTGGCCAAGATGGCCCTGATGGTGGCTATTTCGGTCATCTGCACATTCATTCATTTCCCGATACTGCCGACCGCGCCGTTTTTGGAATTTGAAGTGTCGGATATCCCGATCCTGATAGCCGGGTTCGTTTTCGGGCCGCTGCCGGGGCTTGTGATCGGTGTGGTATCGATCCTGCTGCGCGCGCTTATCATGTCCCCTCCGAGCGGGCCTTATGGTTTGCTGATGCATATTATCGCTGTCGGGGTCTTTGTGCTTGTCGCGAGCTATATCTACCAAAAACGCAAGAACAGGAAATGGGGCCTCTTCTCACTGATTATCGGAGGTTTGTGTATGACCGCGATAATGATACCGGCCAATCTGCTTATCACACCGCTTTTTATGGGGGTTCCGCTGGAAGCGGTTCAGGCAATGATCCTGCCTGTGCTGCTGCCATTTAACCTGCTTAAGGCGGCAATCAATACCGCGGTCGTGTTTTTGCTGTATAAGCGGCTGTCGCCGTTCCTGCATAAGTGGTGACAAATACCGCCGGGCGGGTCAGGCGTTATCCTTAACCGCTTCCAGGAGTAGATCTGAACCATGGTATATAAGGCCTGCCAGCTCCAGGTCCAGTATCCATTCAGGCGGGATTTCCAGACTCCCTACGATACAGCCGACGATGTTGCCCACCGCCGGGGCGACGCTGTCCGTATTGCCGTAAAAATCCGTGGCCGCGTCGATTGCCGCTTCAAAATCGTTTTCGTAACGGAACGCGAGATATGTGGCGATTGCCGCGGTTTCCGGTGCAATCCATCCTTCGCCTATGGATTCTATCGCTTTTCTCGGCCTTGTCCCGGAGCCCGCCAGAGATATCGCGCGGCGGATCAATTCTCCGGGCAGCGGATCGGTAAGCTCTCCTTCGTCGAGTTTTTGCAGCGCTTCTCCCGCGGATTCATTCAGGCTTTTCCCCTGGGCGAGACACGCGATCAGAGCCGACATATAGCCCGCTGACATGATTGCCTGCGTATGCCCGTGTGTCAGCGCCGCGCTTTCGCAGCCTATGCGAAACGCCATGCCCGGATTGTTCGCGAAGTACAGCCCCATCGGCGCGGTCCTGATCACGCAGCCGGTACGGTCCAAATCATTGATCCTGTTTTCTATGGTGCCGTATGAGTTTTTTATCGATGATCCGAGAGCGTTCAGGCTGGTGACGCCCTCGCCGCGTCTGGCAAAAAGTTCTTCATTTTCAAGGATTTCGCCGCTTAAAATAAAATCGTAGTCTTTGTCAGCCAGTCCGCCGGTCTGCGTGTAGTACCATTTTTGATAGGAATAAAAAATACAAGGCAGGTAAGCGTAGACCCCTTTGCGTTTTGCCCTGGTATCAGCCCAAATCATCGCGTCAACCGAAAATATTGACAGCTGAGTGTTGTCTGAAATCAGCTGTTTTCCGCCTTCGCGTACTCCATAACCTTTTGCGTCACCTACCGCGCCCCCGAGCAGACATCCCCTGAAATGGTCCTTGTCAATCCGCATCTGTCTCCCCCTTAATTATTTGAGCCTGTCTTCGATAAGGTTCACAAGCCGATCCGCCATACGGCTCAGCATTTGCTTATCGCCGCCTTCGAGCATTACGCGCACAAAAGGTTCGGTGCCCGACGGACGGATCAGTACACGCCCTTTTCCCATCATCTCGCGTTCAATTTCCTCAATCTTTGCCGATATTTTTTCATCTTTGTCAAAGCTGTATTTGTTTTCGTTTTTTACTTTCGCGTTTTTCAGTACCTGCGGGTATATTGTCACGTCCTCCGCAAGAGCCGACGCTTTCAGCCCGCTTTTTTTCAGCGCTTCCAGAAAACGAATCGCCGCGAATATGCCGTCCCCCGTCGTGTGTTCTTTCAGAAAAATCAGATGCCCGGACTGTTCTCCGCCAAAGACCGACCCGGTGTTCTGCATCATCTCAAGTACATATCTGTCGCCGACGTCGGCGCGCTGAAGAACTATTCCTTCACGCTTGAGCGCTTCCTCAAACCCAAGGTTGCTCATAACCGTGGCCGTTAGGAGGTCGTTTTCCAACTCACCGAGTTTTTTCAGTGATTTCGCGAGTACATACATGAGTTTGTCGCCGTCGATCAGCATGCCGTTTTCATCAGCGCACTGCAGGCGGTCGGCGTCGCCGTCAAAAGCAAGCCCTACATCCGCTTTTTCACGGACAACCTTCCTCTGCATAGACTCCGGATGAGTCGAACCGCAGCCTTCATTGATATTCGTGCCGTCCGGCCTGGAACCCATAAACACCGCGTTGACGCCCAACCGTTTGAACAGTTTTCGCGCCACGCTGAACGCCGCGCCGTTCGCGCAATCGACGACTATCTTAAGGCCGCTTAAATCTTCATTTACATTTTTAAACAGGAAATCGGTGTAGGCCCGATTTGCTTCATCATCATAGGTTTCGACTTTTCCAAGCAGCGCCCCTGTCACGTATATGCTTCTGTCGTCTTTTTTTGTAACATACTCCGCTATTTCGTCTTCGAGCGAATCCGCGAGCTTAAACCCGTCCTCGTTGAAAAGCTTGATGCCGTTGTATTCAAATGGATTGTGTGACGCGGATATTACCACGCCGGACGTCGCTTTCGTAAACCGCGTAAGACAGGCGATCGCCGGCGTCGGAAGAACTCCGACATGCACGACGTCGCATCCCACCGAAAGAAGCCCCGCGCCCATTGCCTCTTCCAGCATGTCGCCTGAAATCCTGGTGTCCTTGCCGATAATAAACCTGGGCTTCCTGCCCCTGACTCTGTTTCCGAGGACATAGCCTGACGAAGCGCCTATAGCGTAGGCAAGCTCGCCTGTCAGTTCCTTGTTCGCGATTCCCCTGACGCCGTCCGTTCCGAAAAGTCTTCCCAAATCAAAATCTTCCCTTCTATTCTCTGACGATCGTTACCCTTACTCTCTTCGGGTCGACAATTATTTCTTTTACCTCAACATCGCTGACCGCGTCGACATCCATTTCGATCAGGTTGGCCGCCCACCTTTGATCGGAGGCGTCTACCGTCAGATGTATGTTTCTTTCATTTATCTGATTTAAAACTTCATGTGTCGCGAGCACGGTAACATTGACGCTTCCTGTATTCACATGGCCGGATAATGACGGCAGCAGATTTACGATATCAATCATATCGGCTGTAAACCTGAATTCTTTTCTCTGTATACCCTGTACCTCGATTCTTATAGACGCGTTCCTGGAGGCTTCAGCGATTTCGACGCCTTCGGGCAATCCCGGCCCGAGAATATCGAGAAGCGGTATCTCCGTGGTACTTGTTATCGCCGAGAGATCGACCGTGCGGCCCTGCGCTTCCGTGATGCCTTCCACAACTTCCGCCGCTCCTCTTATTGAAACAAAGTTTGGTATATACATATCCGTGACCTCAATGCTCTCATGAGGATCGCCTATCATTTCAACAACCAGCGGTACCCTTTTAACAGTGGAAAGCATGCCGGTAACTTCTACCGAACTTTGCGAAAGCCCGACGCTGTAATTGTTTTCGCCGTCTCTGTCGACAGGCATGACGTCAACCCTGAACGTTGTCAGTTCCTCGGTCAGCATTCCCGCCTCAACAAACGCGCGGACATAATCTATACTGTCAACTTCTTCAGCGACCCCGGTTACTTCCATCTCTTCCGGGATTACCTGAATGAAGCCCGGTTCCATGCCGGTCGGGAATTCTTCTTCAAACTCAAGCCTGACGGGTTTGAAAACGGTAATCAGGTCTACGACTTCTATTTGTATCGTTTCATCAGGCCTTATCTGCACAAGTTCAACATTGTTCGGCAGCGTAATATTGACAGGTACTTTGGCGATGCCTTTCCGGTAACCGGCCATATCGGCTACCGCCCTGAAATCGGCCTCCGTTAAGTTTACGACAACCGACCGGGCGCCGGATACCGTGATGTCAATAAATGAAGGGCCCCCGTTCGCGATGGTGAATCCGCGGTCGTTCAGCGCGTCGACATTGACGAGCTCGACTCTGACGCCGCTGATAGTCCTTTCAGTTTCCGGATTCACAACTGTGGTGATATAGGCCCAAAGGACGATGGCGCAGACGATGGATATGAGGAGGTTGAGTTTGTTATTTCTTAACACCCCATCCTCCTTTCTCAAACGCCCGGAAAATGCCTTTTTGAACAGGTTCCATCTCGTTCAGATAAATATCGAGCAATGTTTTTTCAAGCGCTTTCAAATCCAGGAAACGGGTCATATGCCCGTCCTGAGCGGTTGAAATGACGCCTGTTTCTTCTGACACAATGATCGCGAACGCATCGGAAACCTCGGTGATTCCAAGCCCGGCGCGATGCCGCATGCCCAGCTCCGAAGGCAAATCCTTGTTGCGGGTAAGCGGCAGAACACTTGCCGCGGCCCGTATCTTGTCGTCCGCTATTATAACCGCGCCGTCGTGGAGGGGCCCTCCTTCGTAAAATATAGACTCGAGAGCCTGCGAAGATAAATCGCCGTTCAGGATTGTGCCCGTCTCCGCGAAATCCGTAAGCGAAACATCACGTTCGATAATAATGATCGCGCCTACCATATTTGTTGAAAAGTAATCCACCGCTTTTATTATCGCCGAAGTCGCGGCCTTTGCTTTTTCCTTGTCGCCGGACTGCAGCTTGCCTCTGAGGAGCCTGCTCCGGCCGAGGTATTCCAAAGCCCGTCTGAGCTCGGGCTGGAACACGATAACTAGAGCGATGATCCCGAACTGCATAAAGTTCCTGAGAAGCCAATTGAGCGTATACAAATGAAGGAGGCCGGAAATGATCATCACTATGATCAGTACAAGCAGGCCCTTGACTAACTGCTCAGCGCGGGTCTCACGGATAAACCGTAATATTTGATAAATAATAAAGGCAATGATCGCGACGTCAATAAAGTCCGTCGGCCCTATCTGCGAGACAAGCGTGTGAAAGAATTCCTGCATTACCTTGCTCCCGGATTACTCAGTATGTCGTTTCAAGCAATCCATATTTACCATCATTTCGTTTATAGACGACGCTTATCCGGTCACGTTCCATATCAAGAAAAACATAGAATGAATGTGACAACAGTTCCATTTGCAGGATGGCTTCTTCGGTGTTCATCGGCAGAAGCTCATATGTCTTGCGGCGTACTATCTCAAAGTTGTCTCCGTACGCGTCGGTAACGTCCGGTATGTCCTCGAAACGAATAGACTTACTGTCTTTATGGCGTTTTGCGATCTTTCTCTTGAATTTACTCATTTGACCGTTGAGCTTGTCCATGATCCGGTCAATTCCGTTATAAACGTCCTGTGTCGTCTCTTCAGCGCGGAAAATAGCCCCGTCTACATTGATCGTCGCTTCGATTTTTTTCCTGCTGTTTTCCATTGACAGAGTCACGTTCGTTTCAATATCACCGGAAAAATATTTTTCCAGTCTGGACAGTTTTGATTCTATGATGTCTAATAAATGATCGCTTGCATTAAAATTTTTTGTAGAAATATTAATAATCATTTTTTATATCCCCTTTTTAATATGATTTTAACACACTTACTTTAAGATTTGTGTCTTTGGCGTGACAACATAATAGTACTTTCGTGAAAAAGCCTGATTTGCGCCGCAGAAAAGACCGCCCGCTGACCTGGTCTTTGACCCCACACTCGCCCGCGGCGCCTTGAAGGTACCGTCGGGACTTATTCCTAAGCTGCGCCATGCTCGCCGGCCGTTAACGGACGGTTTACGTGGGTCCTTTTGCCCGCAGCTGGCCTGGACTTTCAACCACAGCCGGGCGGTCTTCCCTGCGGCGCACGTCGGCGCCCGTTCCAAATACAATAAGGTCCGCTGACGCCGCGCCTGCCGCCAGCAGCGTTTCCGCGCAAGCGTCCGAGGAACTGCCTGTCGTATATACGTCGTCAACAATCAGCAGTTTCTTTCCCGCAAGTTTATTTATCATATCATACGGTACAGAAAAAGCTTTCTCCAGATTGCCCTTTCTCCCATATAGTGAAAGGCTGCTCATCACCTCGGTATCGCGGACGCGGACAAGCGCTTTTTTCATATACCGGATACCAAGTCTCTTTGAAAGCCCGGCAGCAATTAGTTCGGCTTGATCATAACCGCGCGACGCTTTTTTCTTCGCGGCCATCGGGACCGAAACAAGATAATCATAGTATGGCAGTTCCCCTGTTTCGGAATCAGCCGCAGAATAATATCTTGCGGCCATTATCGCGGATATGGCGTCCGCGTACCAGGCTTTGTCCCTGTATTTCATCTCCCGTACAAGCTCTGCTGCTCTGCCCGTATAAACAGCGCAGGCATAAGCTTTCCCAAAAACATGGCTTCCTTCCCTGCAGTCCCGGCATAAGTCTTTTCGGTTTTCTATCGCGAGCGGCTTGCCGCATTTCAGGCAAAGCCTGCCGGAGACCCAGTCGATTTCGCCGGCGCATCTTTCGCATAGGGCGATGCGGTATTCCGTCCCCGGCGGAAGAGGCCTGCCGCACGATACGCAATATATGTTTTTCGGAAAAATCAGATCGAGAAAGTTCATGGCCGTCAGTTATCCGCTTTCAGGAATTCATCAAGCGCGGAATGGCGGTTTCCTGTCCCGGCGTTTTCTATCATCAGTTTCAGCCGCTCTTCGCTGCCGACAAGCACTACGAGTTTCTTGCCTCTGGTGACTGCCGTGTAAAGCAGATTGCGGGTCGCGAGCGCGGGCGGGATAAACATCATCGGCATGACCACACAGGGATATTCGCTGCCCTGGCTTTTGTGAACGGTAATAGCGTAAGCAAGTTCAAGGTTTTCAAGCCCGTCCGCGTCGTAGCGAACCAGGCGGGATCCGTCATATAGTACGGAGACGATATCATGGTCATCGTTTATATTTTGAATAAACCCTATGTCCCCGTTAAAAATACCTTCGCCTGTTTCAAGCGTATCAGTATCGACCCAGGAAAGGCTGTAATTGTTTTTCATCTGCATCACTTTGTCGCCTTCCCGGAAAATACGCCTGCCGTGAGGCCTTTCTTTTTTATCTGCCGCGGGCGGATTCAGTATCTTTTGCAGTTCTTCATTTAAATTGATCGTGCCGAGACGCCTGTTTTTTACAGGGGTAACGACCTGGATATCCATTAGGGCGGACTCCTTGTCCGAACCGAGATATTCCGGCAATCGTTCGGCGCAGAGTTCCATTATCGTCCTGCACGCGGATTCTTCGTCGCTTTTTTTGTAAAGAAAGAAATTTCCGTCTTTTTTATTTGTTACCGGCATCTCGCCATGGTTGATGCTATGCGCATTAGTTACTATCAGGCTTTCGCCTGCCTGCCTGTAAATGTCCGTAAGCCTCGCGTAGTCAACGCGTTCCGATGAGATAATGTCCCTTAAGACATTGCCCGCGCCTACCGGCGGCAATTGGTCCGCGTCTCCCACAATGATAAGCCTCACTCCCGACGGCAGGGCGTCCAGAAGCGCCGCCATAAGCACTGTATCGATCATCGACGCTTCATCGACAATGAGCGCGTCTATTTTCAGCGGATTCGTTTTGTCGCGGCCGAAGTACAGGGTTTCCCCTTCAGGGTCGGAGCTGTATTCAAGCAGGCGGTGAATGGTTTTCGCCTCATACCCGGTTGCCTCCGTGATGCGCTTTGAAGCTCGGCCTGTGGGCGCGGCTATAGCGAGTTCAAATCCGCACGATGTCAGGACGTCGGCGACAGCCTGTATGATTGTCGTTTTTCCCGTCCCCGGGCCGCCCGTGATCACAAATACCGCGTCTGTGAGCGAGGACTCAACAGCTTTTTTTTGTTCCCCGGAAAGAACGATCCCTTTGTTTTTTTCCATCCCGGCTATCAAACCGGAAATATCAGCCCTGACAGGCATGAGGTCCGCGGAACCCAGCCTCTTAAGATTGTTTGCCGCGGACTTTTCCGACAGGAAATACGAGGACAGAAACCAGTAATTTCCGCTGCTCAGCTTTTCTCGCTGAATACTTCCGCCCAGCTCCAGCCAGAGAGCGGCTTCTTCTATTTCCTCACCCATCACGTCAAGCAAAGCGCGCGCCTGTTCGAGGACTTCTTCCTCCGGCAGGCATGTATTTCCATCATTGGCCGCCCGCAGCAGGATGTACCTTATGCCGGCGCCTATCCGTTTTTCGCCGTTCGGGGCAAAGCCCAGCCTTTGCGCTATCAGATCAGCTGTGCGAAAATCTATCCCGTCCACTTCCTTGACAAGACGGTACGGGTCTTCATTAACCGCCTCCGGCGCGTCCGCTCCGTAGTTTTTGTATAACCGCATCGCCGCCGAACGGCTGATGCCGAGTTTCACAAAGTGCATTACTGTATCTGTGACTTCTTTGTGCTCTTTGTACGAAGCCAGAATTGAATCCAGTTTTTTATCTCCGATACCCGGGATTTGTTTCAGTTTTTCCGGCTCACGTTCAATGACGTCAAACGTTTCGGATCCAAACTTTCTGACGATAGCGGCCGCGGTTTTCGGCCCGATCCCTGAAATGACGCCGGACGCGAGAAAATCTTCAATGTTTTCTTCATCTGTAGGAACGGCGGCCTCGTAATCTTTAACCGAGAATTGCTCGCCGAACCGGCCGTTGATTTCATATCTTCCCTGCAATACCAAAGACATTCCTCTTCGGATGTCCGGCATGATGCCGACCGCGCGCGTTTTCTGCCTGCCTGATTTCACATCGGCGACAGTAAACCCGTTTTCGTCATTTCGAAAGATAACAGACTCAACAACGCATATCAGTTCAGTCATAGTTTTCGGTTTCTATTCGTATTTCTTTATATCGGTTGTGGCTTTGTACAAACGCCTTCCGTCGAGCGTCCTTACCCAGTCGGAAAACTTTCCCGGCGTTACGGAAGAGAGATTGTCCTCAAAATCATAGAGTTTCGAATCGAGCATATCCAGATAATGAAGCGCTTCCGCTTCGGGGAAAAGCGGCCTTTTAGGGCTTCCGAATTCAGGTTCATAGTGATGCGAAATAATCATGTGTTCAAGAAGGACCGCTTTTTCTTCCGAAAATCCCAGCTCATCCTTAAGCCTGTCGATCGTGCGTACGCCCATTACCAAATGGCCGAGCATCTGGCCTTCAAAAGTATATTCGCTCACAACGCCGCTGTTGTCGGAACTCATCTCATTGATTTTTTCAATATCGTGGATAACGATGCCCGTGATCAGGAGATCCCGGGAAAGCGAAGTGTAGACTTCGCACAGGTATTCCGCAAGCATCAGCATTCGTTTAATATGATAAAGAAGGCCGCCGTAAACAGCATGATGATTCATCTTCGCAGCCGGATAATAGAGCAGTTTTTCCTTATTCCGTCCGAGCATGGTAAGGGATATTTCTCTGAAGTCTTCATCTTCTATGGAGTCTGCTTTTTCAAGCAAGTACGCGTACATCTTATCCGGAAGTTCGGGAGCGGCCTTTACATAGTCCGCCCGCTCTATAAGGTCGCTGTCCGCAAGCGGCCTGATTTTTAATATCCTGAATTGAGGCGAACCGTTCCATTCGTTGACTAAAGCTTTTATTTTTACGATATCTCCTGCCCTATACCTTGAGAGCGCTTGTTCTTCAGCCCCTTCGACATCCCACTTTTTCCCCGGAAAATCTCCGGTCCTGTCACCTAAAAGTATGTCAAAGTACTGCTTTCCGTTGACTCCGGTCTTAACTTCCGCTCGTTTGGTTATAAAAAAATCTGTGATCTCGTCGCCTATATTAAGGTCTTTAATAAAATACGTCTTCATAATGTCATTGCTTTCTTTTATTACCTACAGAACTTATCAATTCGTAGTATATCACGCAGCGGCATTACCATGCAACCAT
>Ga0082212_10004502_pt1 | contig 19314 bp, 13 predicted proteins | sample TergutNt197P3_FD_71548 | JGI IMG/M metagenome (GOLD analysis project Ga0082212, IMG submission 71548) | Neocapritermes taracua P3 segment gut microbial communities from Petit-Saut dam, French Guiana - Nt197 P3 | ecosystem: Host-associated > Arthropoda: Insects > Digestive system > Gut ... | reverse complement strand
AATGGCTGAACAAAAAATAGAGAGCCGGTGCGAAAGTGAGTTTTGACAAATTGTTGTCAACCCGGCAAATAATGACAAATGTACTTTTTTCATTGACAGTGCAGAAAACATTTGTGAAAATGAGACTAACGTATTAGTATAGGTATACTTAGTTTAATAGGAGGAGCGTAAAATGGCAAAACAACTTAACTGCTTACTTGATCCCAGAGGGAAACAGGAACGCCAGGTCATTCAACTGGCGCCGCGTGTGACACTGGATGACTTGCGGAACGGTAAAGTCTTGTTTTACGACAATACAAAGCTGGGCTTCTGCAACTACATGACAGTGTTTGACAGAATTAAAGAGCGTTTCACAGAAATGGGAATCACTAACTGGGTCGAGTACCGCGAGACCGTGCGTGGCAAAGACGCCAAAATGTTAGCGGACTACGCAGCGATGCTGGCGAAGGAGAAACCCGTAGCGGCCATAACCGCGTTTGGTGATATGGGCACATCTTCTTCCACAACAGTTGTGACGATTGAGTTAGAAAAGTTAGGAATACCAACAGTTTATATGACTGCACCTCCCGGATCGGCGATAACTGAAGGGGTGGGTGTGTACCGTGCAGGGCAGCTTTGCCTTTGCTCTGTGGACATATTCCAGGCGTCCACGGTTGAGGAAGTGAGCGCGGAAGTTGATAAAAAATGGGATTATATCATTAACTCGCTGACTGCGACTGGCGACAAACTGAACGAGACTGCGCGCATAGACTTCAAGATGGACAAAGTACCGCCGCGCGCGGACGGACTGCTGCCGATAACCGAGATGATCGAAGTAGACGAAGCAAAGCTTTGGGAGCCCGGTTGCTACATGGAAGAGATAAACGATTATTTCAACAAGGAGTATATCAGCGACGGCTTGCCTATAATACCACCTACAAAGTCGCGCTACGAGAAAATGTTGGAATACTGCCCGTTCCCTGAAGATATGCAACTATGCGATCCAAGCGGCCCCAGCGGGAGGAGCGTTATGGTCAGAGATGCGGTGATTGCCGCGATAATGGCCGGATGTAAACCAAACGCGATGCCAATAATCGTCGCCGCGTGCAAGGCTATGAACAACAAGCTGTATAATCTGAACCAAAGCGTTACGACATCCCATCCGGGCGGCACGCTTGTAATCGTAAGCGGGCCGATAGCGCAGGAGATAGGCATATCCGGCAAGCAAGGCTGCATGGGACCGGGATGGCCGCAAAACGCGACGATCGGCCGCGCAATGAACCTTATAATAATGAACGTATTCCGTTCCGTCCCGGGCGTGTGTGACCTCGACTGCATAGCTTCACAGGCTGAATTCACATACTGTTTCGCGGAAGAGCCGGATTTAGCTCAATGGAACATGATCAATGAGGATAAGTACGACGCTAAAACAACAACGGTTTATGTCCTAAAAGCGGAGCCACAGCATGACATTATCGACTTTTTGAGTCTTGACGGCTATGATCTGCTTGATACGATCACGGCGTGCTGCACGACGTTGGGATCCAATAACGCATACATGCCTGGCCCAATGGTAATTTGCCTTACTCCGGACCACGCGCAGATGCTAAAGAAGGTTGGATATACAAAGCAGATGATTCAGGAACACATCCATACCTATGTTTATCATCAAGTTCCTATGGTCAGAAACAGAGGGCTTGTACCTGTTCGCCCGAAGAGCTTTGAGAACAGACATCCAATGCCGGTTACACGTACGCCCGAAGATGTTGAGGTCGTTACAATCGGCGGACGCGGCGGCCATTCGGGCGTAATACTGCCATGGGCGCTTCATAGTGAGGGAATTGTTGAACCTATTGCACTTCCAAACGGCAAAGCGGCTATGAGCATTAGTGAGTTTCAAAAGAAGTAGTAAAAGAAGTAGTAAAAGAAGTAGTAGGAGAAGTAGTAGGAGAAATAGCTAAAAAATATTTAAAAGAAATATTTAAAAGAAATCGTCAAATCTCAACGAGCTGGAACGAGAAAAGCAAATGAATATAGGAGAGGATGTTGCAGTAGTGAGCGACTACAATACTGTTTATGATGTAATTATTGCCGGCGGGGGCACAGCAGGCGTAGCAGCAGCGATTGCTTCAGCCAGAACCGGGGCAAGTACACTGCTGATAGAGCGGTTTGGCACATTAGGCGGTCAACTAAGCGTAAGCGGCCCTCCCGGGTTCGCTTACGCATATTTGTTTAACTCGAAAGGGCAGCAGGATGCGGCCGGTATCATGGAGGAAACGCACAACAGGCTATTGAAGGCGGGACATGCTTTGCCGCACTGCGTGCCAAGGCATCGCGTATCGACGGGCTACTCTTTCTCATACATCGACCCCGACTGGTTTATTTTCCTCATATTCGATATGATGGAAGAAGAAGGCGTGACTCTCCTTCTTAACTCATGGGTGGTTGACGCGATAATGGAAGGCGACACTATCAAGGGCGTCGTAGTTGAAAACGCGGATGGGCGAGTGGAAATCAAGGGAAAGGTCGTCATCGATTGTACGGGCGAGGCATATCTTTCAGCAAAAGCCGGCGTTGAGACGGTTTGCGCCCCAAAGGAGGGTTTTCCGCCCCATTCCATGGCATTCACAGTCGACGGCGTTGATTGGGATGAGTTCCTGTCTTTTGTACGCAGCAACCCGGATCAGATCGCTGTTGATTACCTGTTGGCGGATTATGCCGACATAACGGCGGAAGAGATCAGGGAAGTCTTGGCGACATGCACCGATATAAGAGAGATAGGCGAGATAATGGGGTTCTTCGATTTACGCAATGCGGCCCTCGCAAACGGTGATTGGCATGAGTACTCAGGCGCGGGTTTCTTTATTACGCCAAAGGAAGGAGGAGTGATCCAAGCGCTTTTTCAACACTCCTCTCAATACCCGGACTGTTTGCCAACCAGCGCGTGGGATATTACGAAGTGCATAATCGAGTGCCGCAAGCAAAACCAGATAGCATGGCGTTTCTTTAAAAACTATATACCGGGCTTCAAAAACTCATATATCACCAAGCAAGCGCCGGAGCTTAGGATACGCGAAGGCCCGAGAATTGTAGGTGATTACACTTTTTGCGCAGAAGATGTGCTCGAAGCCAGACTATATGATGACGTGATAGGAAAGAGCCACTTCCATACGGATACCCAACATGTTGCGACTAAGGACACTTTGCGGACGATCGAAGACCAGAAGGTTGTCAGAACGCCGAAAGACGGAAAATCATACGACCTTCCCTATCGTTGTATGGTGCCGAAAAAGATTGAGAACCTTTTAGCGGCAGGAAAGCATGTGTCGGCTAATAGAGACGTGTATCTGCGTTATCTGATGCAGACGATGATAACCGGACAAGCCGCGGGCGTCGCTGCCGCTATTAGCGCAAAGACAGGAAAATCCCCGCGTGAACTGGAAAAAGACCTGTCGGAAGTGCAGCGGATTCTGATAGAGCAAGGGGCTATACTGCGCTTTGAGGATGAAGAAGCCTTGAGCTGGCAGAAGTAGCAGACTTACACTTCAGGATATAACATGTAACATGTATTCATTCGTGTTCTTGCAGTGAAATCACACTTTACACTCTACGCCCGACTCTTTACGCAAAGCGTTGCATGTAGTACTCTGCAGAGAGCGCTACAGAGCGTATTAGCATAGAACAGCGCCTTCGTTAATCGGGCGTACGCGCTCGCGGTAGAGCTTGAGATAACCATTTTCGCCTTGTTTCAGGTAATCAGGCGTCGAGTTCCTGCGCTCCTCCAACTCTTCGTCTGAAACGTCGACATGGAGGATGCGATTCAATGCATCGATTGTTATTATATCGCCGTCGCGTACAAGCCCGATAACACCGCCGACAGCAGCCTCCGGCGTGACGTCAACGACCATTAACGCAAGATTGCATAGGCCTGAAGCGTGCCCGTCGGTGACGATTGCCACGTCGCTGCCCAGACCCATTCCATCAAGCGCGAAAATAAGCCTTCCGGGAGCTCCCATCCCGGGCGTGCCCGTAAGGCCCAGACCGCAAACAACAACTACGTCGCCCTTAGCTATTTTGCCATCGCGTATAGCTTCGGTTGCGACAAGTGTGTCTGTAAAGACCTTTGCAGGCCCCTTGAAATAGTTTGGCTTATAATCATCGTCGACCTGAAGCTTGATAACGCCGAAATCTGTTGCAAGGTTGCCCTTGGCTAATACGATTGCAGGTCTGTAATTGAACGCCTTATCCATATCGCGTATTACTTCGGGGTTTGCCACTTTTGCGTCCACAATGTTTTCCCGTACTGTTTTCCCGTTTACTGTCATTTCGTCGAGATTCAGCGTGTTTTCAAGCTGCTTCATTAGAGCCTGAGTACCGCCTGCCGCTTCCATATCGTCTATGAAATGGTTCCCATTCGGGCGTATCCCCACGAGTAGAGGGATGTTATCAGCGAACCTATCGAACATTCCAAAAACGTCGATATCCGTATCCGCCGCCTTTGCTATCGCTTGTAAATGCTTCATTGAGTTTGTCGATCCGGACATTGCGAGAACCGTCTTGACGCAGTTTTCAAAATTGCCGTGTGTCAACAGGTCGCGCGGCTTTATGTCTTGATCGACGAGTTCCAAAACGCGATGGCACGCTTGCGATACGGCGTCCCACATTTTTTGACTGTTCGCAAGAACGGGCGTTGTGCCCGGCATAGCAAACCCCAGCGCTTCGCAGGCTATATGCATCGTGTTGGCAGTACCGAGCCCCTGACATACTCCGGGCCCTTTGATAGCCGCTTCACTCATTTCGCGTATCTCGTCATCGGTTAGCTTTCCCATATTGTAATGCCCTTGCTGCAGGAAAAGATCCTCAATATCAAAGTGTTCGCCTTTATATGTGCCGCACGGCTGATAACCGCACGCCACGACTATCGTAGGTATGTTCATACGCGCTGCCGCCATAAGCTGTCCCGGAAGCGTTTTATCACAGGAAGCAAGGCAAATCATTCCGTCCAGCATGGCGCCTTCCACAGACGATTCCACATCGTAGGAGATCAGGTCGCGGCTGGCTTGGATAAACCCGCCGCTGTGCCCGGAGTACATGAAGTCCGCAGGCGCAACTGTCCTGATTTCAAAGGAAATGCCTCCTGCCTTGCGGATCTCATCGGCGGCATACTTGGCGATCGCATCCAGATGGGAAAAGCATACCGCAAGGTTTGAAGACGAGTTGATGATCGCTATTTTCGGCCGGGTCATCTCGTCATCACTGATTCCAAGATTCAACCACATAGACCTGCGTATTGGGGAGTTGAGTTTGTTGCTCCTGTACTCTTTCATTTTGCTCTCCTTAAATATTGAAAATATATTGCCAACTACGAATATAGCGTAAGCGTCAACCGCGGGTACTCATCATCTCGCGCAGCCCCCTGCGGCCATTTACCTGAAGCTTGTCGTAAATGATCGTAGAGAGATTTCGAACATAGCCCGGGGATAAAAAGAGGCGCTGCGCTATATCGCGATTATCGTGGCCTTGCGCTATCAGTCTTGCGACGTCGCACTCCGCGGGCGTCAGCGAAACCGTAAGAGCAAGAAAGCGCTCCTCATTCCACTGAGAACTTTGAAGCCGTTCGCTCACTTCACGAAGCCGCCTCGCCTGCCGACCGCTTTCGAGCCGAAGCTGCAGGCGGGCTATGAGGTTTTCCGCGATAAACGGCTTTGTAATATAGTCTTGCGCGCCGAGCCTGAGCCCTTCGAGCTCGGCTTCGCTCTCTGTATGCCCTGTGAGGAATATTACCGGGATGCTTGAAAGAGCCGGGATATCCCGGATGAGGCGCAGCGTCTCGTAACCGTTTTTGCCGGGCATGTCGATGTCGAGCAGTATGAGTTCCGGAGCGAGTCCGCCCCGAAGGATATCAAGCGCGTGCTCGCCGGATGTGGCAAGCGCCACATCAAAGAACTCACCGATCAATTCTTCGGCAATATCAAGTATCATCCGGTCGTCGTCAACCACAAGTATCAGGCTTTTATCATCAGATATTTCCGCCACCCCAATCCATAAGTATTCACCGGCAACCTCAAGGCTCTGCGAGCCTACCACTTTTCAAAAGGGAACATCGGGAGCAAAACCGCGCCTTATAGTCCGCACCTTTACAGGGACTCAACACGGACGACCGGGGACGGTCGTCCCTACAAAGTAAACGCTAAGCCCTCGAGAAGGTGCTTCGCTCTTTCAAAATCCAAAGCTTCGAGCGCTGTTTTTGCCTCTGCAATAGCGGGCGGGCATTCCCCACCCATTTCGCATATAAGCAGTTCGAGCTCATTAACGGCCTTCCTGCGGATCCTGCGGTCGATGTACCCGAACAGCCTGTCACGGTTGAAAGCGCGCGAGGCAGAGTCCAATGCAGGTCGGGGTTCGACCGCGTGGACGTGCGATGAAAAATGCTTGAGGCCTTTTTGCACTCGCTCCAGTTGCATATACAGCAGCGGCACAGCGAGGTCAAGTACGCCGGTATCCACGCCGCTGGTATTGCTCGCGCCGCTGGTGTTGCTTGCGCCGGTGTTGCTCGCGCTGAGGTTGCTCGCTCCGACGCTACTCACACCGAAGTCGCTCGCGCCGCCGCCACTCACGCCGCCGCCACTCACGCCGCCGCCACTTACGCCGAAGCTGCTTGCGCCGATGTGACGCATGCATTCCTGCTCTACTATCCGCGCCGTTGACTCAAGTCCGCCCGCCCCGACAAATGCAGCCCTGCTCTTGAGGGAATGGGCAAAGTGAAGCAGATCCTCTGTGGGGGCGACAATCTGTCGCCCGCGGCCGCCGTCCTGTGCGGACCCATCTGTAGGGGCGACAACCTGTCGCCCGCGGCCACTGTCCTGTGCGAACCCATCTGTAGGGGCGACAACCAGTCGCCCGCGACCTCCGTCCTGTGAGAACACATCGGCCATACGCGCCAGCAGCGACAAATCGCCGCCCGCGTTCCGCAGCCCGTCGCGCAGCGAAACGCCGCAAGCGTCCAAATCTCGAGCCAGTGTTTCTTTCAGTTCCGCAGACGCCCAGTCGCGGCTGTGGATGACCCGCTTTGAAACGAGCGCAGCGGGCAGATGGGCAGCCAGCGTTTCTTCCAGAACGCGCGCCTGCACAGGCTTGGTCAAAAAAGCGGTAAAACCCTCGCCGAGCAATTTTTCTTCGACGCCGGCGACAGCGTTTGCCGTCAGCGCTATGACCGGCGTATTGAATCCGGATAGTTCTTCACGCAGTTTATGCAGAGTCTCAACGCCATCCATACCCGGCATCATGTAATCCATCAGGATAATATGGTAGTCGGACTTGCCGACAGTGTTAAGGCATTCAGCGCCGCTGCTTGCTAAAGTAACGTTCGCAAGTGTGCGCCGGAGCAGAACTTCCATTGTTTGCAGGTTTTCGGCATTATCGTCGACTATCAGTATCTTAGCGTCGGGAGCGGTGAAGCTGTCCTCCGGCCCGTCTTCAGATGATTCAGAGGTGACCTGCCAGTCCTCGACAGGTTTCTCATCAATGACCACCTGAGGTATCTCCACCCAAAACTCGCTGCCTTCGCCATACTCGCTGGCGACAAAAATCTTCCCGTTCATCAGCGACGTCAGATCCTTAGCTATAGCCAGCCCCAGCCCGGTTCCCTCGATGTAATCCCCCGGAGGAAGGTCGCCCCGGGTGAACTCGTCAAACAGAACGGACAGATTCTCTTTCTTGATACCGATTCCGGTATCTTTGACAGAGATACAAAGTGAAATGATGCCGCTGATACTCGTTTCCTCCCGGCGGAAGCTCAAGACTATCGACCCTGAGTTCGTATACTTTGCGGCGTTGCTCAGAAAATTCACTGCGATCTGCTTGATGCGCAGCAAATCGCCCCACAGAGCCGACGGCAGAGACTCGTCCGCCTGCACGGAAAAAGAGAGCCCTTTCTTTCTGGCATTCTCCGCGCCCACTTCAAAAAGTTCCTTTATAAGGGCGGTTGTACGGTATCGATCTTCCGACATCGCGAACTTGCCGGACTCGATTTTTGAAACGTCAAGGAGGTTGCTGACCAGCACTAAAAGCATGTTACCGGAGTTTTGGATCTTTCGCGCGTGATCGCGCACAGTTTCATCGCGGCTGTCCCTGAGCACCATTTCGGTCATACCGAGCATGACGTTTATCGGCGTGCGGATCTCATGACTCATGTTCGCGAGAAAAACATTCTTCACCTCGCTGAGCCTTTTTGACTCTTCCCACGCGGATTCGAGTTCCTGCTGTTGCCGGTTGTACAAACGGAAATGAAGAAATATGCAAATGCCCAGCGCTGCGCTAACAATGACAAAGCTGAAGATTGTGTCAAAAACGATCAGCCTGCTTGACATATAATCCTCGTTTGGCGCATACCTGCCGAAAGCATAAAGGCAAAGCCCGCTGTATATGACAAGCTCGAGCACGGCGATAGTAAGCGCCAGTTTTCCTTCGAGCATGAATACGGTGAAAACTACGGCGAAAATAAAGAAATACGGAAGCGTGCCAAAATACGCGCCGGTCATGAAAAAGAATGTCGGGAAGCCGACGAGGAAAATCACGGCAATTGTTATAATGTAGCAAAGCTGATATTTTCCGCTTTTAGCAGAAAACCAAAGCAGCCACGCGGACAATACAGCGAAGCAAATGTATAGCACCGACGTGGCTACAGGTTCGTCAAGCGCGAAGGACATAGCCGCGGAAGCAAGGCTCACCACCATGCCAATGACAGCGAGGATACTGAACAGCCTTACACGGAAATCAAGCTTCTTATTGAAGAATGTAGTTTTTATGTATTTCAACATGACTAAATATACTCGCGCTGTTTTGCGAAGATGGGGTTGTAGGTCAAAAACGCGAACACCTTCTTGAAAGCTTCGTTCGGCGCGGCTTTCGGGAACGCTCGCAGAACGGCGTCGTATCGCGCCTTTACACCCTCGTAAAATTCAGGGTGCGTGATTATGTACAAGTCGCCCCGACGGACGCCGCGTATCACCAGACGCCCGGCTTCCTCCGCGGGCATTTCGCGGGCGAACGCCTCCGCGGGGTCGAAATCCCACTCAACTTCCGAGAGCCATTCCGGCGGGGGAGAAGGCGGCGCAGCCTCTACGCCTTTGAGCAGAGCGGGAACCTCGCGCGAGGTATCTCCGAGGTTTGTTTTAAACGGTCCGGGGCAGAACACGCTCGCCCCATACCCTTCAGGCAGTTCGGAAGCCAGCGTCTCCGTCAGCGAGACGACAGCCCCCTTTGTAAGGTTGTATAAGCCGAGCGTCGGCGGCGGCAGCAAACCGTTCTTTGACGAGGTATTTACGATGTGGCCCCCTTCGCCGTGCTTTATCATGCCCGGTACTACGGCCTTGATACCGTTGAGCACGCCCCTGAGATTGATGTCGATCGCCATATCGGCGTCCTCATACGAAACCTCCCACAGCGGGCCGGGTGTGCATCCGACGCCGGCGTTATTACATAATAGGTGGATGGCGCCGAACCTGGCGGTCGCCTCTTCCGCCGCCTTCTCAAACGCTTCACGATCTGTAACGTTGAGTTCAATGCCAATTGCCTCCACCCCGTTATTGATCCCAGTCCCGCTATTAGCCCCGGTCCCGTCACCAACCCCAGTCCCGTTATTAGCCCCGGTTCCGTTATTAGTCCCGGCCCCGCTATTAGCCCCGGTTCCGTTACTAATCCCGGTCCCGTTATTAGTCCCGGTTCCGTTACTAATCCCGGCCCCGCTATTAGCCCCGGTTCCGTTGTCGCGAAACCATGCCAGCGCTTCGTCCAGCGCGGCGCGGCGCAAGTCCGCAAGAACGATGTTCATGCCCGCAGCAGCGGCAGCCTTGGCGATGGCAAGCCCTATCCCGCTCGCCCCGCCGGTAATAAAAGCGGTCTTCCCCCTCAGTTTATCCATACATTAACTCCTCTCAATCGTATCTTAACAGGCAACTAAAGTATAAAGCAAAAATCTTGCTTTTTCAAGCTTGAAAGCGGCGGTGAAATATGCTAGGATTGGAAAGACGCCGGATACCGGAACGAGGCTCGTTGCGGACCGGCGCTTTGGCAAAAACCATAATAATACTAAAAGAGGGAAATGATGGAAAAGAGGGAAATGATGGAAATGATGGAAAAGAGGGAAATGATGGGAATGATGGAAAAGAGGGAAATGATGGGAATGAAGAGAATGAAGAGAATGAAGGAGATAAGGAGAATGGTGAAGACAAGAAGAATCATCGCGATCGCACTGACGATAATTATGCTCGTCGCCATGACCGCAATGTACGCGACGGCGGCGGAAGACGAAGCGGCGGAAGAAGCTGCAGAAGCGACGGAAGAAGCGACGGCGGATACAGCTGAAGCGACGGCGGAAGACGAAGCTGCGGAAGACGAAACGATCACAGTAAGCCTGCGGGTCGAGGGCATCGAAAAGCCAATGTACTACAACAGCTCGATCACGGTCGCGGCAGGAACTACGGTCGCGGAACTGCTGACGGCGGTCAATGAAATGGAAGACTCCCCGGAGATCAAAATCTCCGAATCAGCGTTCGGCGTTTATGTCAGCGAGATCGACGGGCTGGCCGAGTTCGCCTACGGTGATATGTCAGGGTGGAGCTACCGCGTCAACGACGAATCACCGACATTCGGAATAAACCTATACGAACTAAAAGACGGTGATGAAGTCGTAAGCTTCTTCGGCGACCCGTTCGGCATAGGAATGCAATACCCGAGGATCGACATTTCAAAACTTCTCAGCGACGGAGTGATACGCTTCACAAGCATGGACGCAACGTACGACGAGGAATGGAACGAGATACGTACGGAGAACCCGGTCGCGGCGGCAATAGTAACGCTTGACAGAGAGATATACACAACGGATGAAGACGGGCAGATAACGATCGCCGACAAAACCGGGCTGTCCGGTTTCCACACGCTGCAAATCGAAAAGTACGACGAAGACTCCGGCGTGCCAACCGTACTCCGTTTTGCCCCGGACCGTGTTATGTACGTGCCGTTTGCCGACACAGCATACGGCGCATGGTATAGCGACGCTGTCATGTTCTGCGTCGGAGAAGGATACTTCGTGGGAATGGACGCTGCGCAAAACCTGTTCGCGCCGCTTGAAAATATGAGCATGGTACAGCTCTTCACAGTCCTGTCGCGCATTGCCGGTGTGGATCCCGCCTTGACGACAGGCGCGCAATGGTACAAGGCACCGCTGGAATGGGCGTTGGAAAACGGTTTGATAATTCCTGAAGATGAATTGTCGGAAGAAGAGCAGGAGACGCTGATCAGCGATTTGTCTGTTGCAATGGCGAATGTGTCAGTGAAGAGGGAGAACTTCATATATCTGTTCTATCGTACGGCGGAAATAGTGGGCGCCTATGACATGACGCTCAGAGCCGATATTACAGGCGCAGCCGATTACGACGACATATATGAAGACTGCCGCGAAGCAATATCGTGGGCGGTGGCCGCAGGCATAATCCGCGGAACCAGCGACAGCGGGCTGGTGATCGAACCGGGCTTCATGATCAACCGCGCGACCGTCTGCCAAATGCTGTACAACTACTATAACTGATATAGCCGTACAACTACTATAACTGATATGGCTGTACAACTACTATAATTGATGTAATTGGATATTAGCATTAAGAAGCTTCGTCATTGCGGGCTTGCCCCTACCCTTGACCCACAAGTATGATGATATGACTCGATATTAACGGCAGCAGTAGCCATAACCATCCATTTTCACCTGTTTTCATATGTCAACCGAACCCTTTGCGCCCCCGAGCACTGCGCACTCGCCCGCGCCCCCCGCCCGGTTTGCGACCTGCGGTCGCAACATCGCCGCTCCAACAACGATGCGAGCGTCAGGCTTTACATTATTTTTTCAGGTTCAAGCTAACCTCCTAAAAATTGCGCGGCATCCAGAATCGTATAGAAACTTGTCAGCCCTCTCCATGTAACTGTGACCCCCGGAAAACCATCGGACTTTCTGGCGAGAAAACCGCCCAGTTTTGCTATCATGACGACTGCCTCATGGATCGTCGGTGGTTTCTCAGGTAATACTTTCGTCTTTTTTGCTACTCTATATAATATCTTCCACTCATCTTCTGTGAAGCATATTTCGCATGATTCGTCCGGGCACGTTCGCGCGATATAACTGAGCCGCATTATCTCCAGCGCTATGACCGAGTATATCGCTACGAGCTTCATTAGTTTTTCTGCCGTGCCGGAATGGAGTTCCTCGACTTTGCACCCGCTCTTCAAACACCTGTGAAACGTCTCTATCATCCAGCGCTGCGTGTACCACTGTATCCGTGTTACTGCTTCTTCGAGACTCTCTGTCGGCACGTTCGTGATCAACTGCCAAAAGATTTTTTCCTGCCCTTCGGGCGTCCCTATTTCAACTGCGGATACAAAGTACACCTCAATGGCTTCAGGCAATTCATTGTTTTTCGTCAGATTGCGGGGTTTTGGCATCGTGCATTTCCCGTACTTTATCTCCAGCTCGGCATCCCTGCTAATGCGATTTGTGTGTGAATCCCTCGGGACGTGGACTGTAATCCTGCCTTCCTCCGGAATGCCTGATATGTATTCGATTAGTCGCGTGTTCCCATTTTCGTCTTCGACTATACGGTTGTACTGCCGCCTGCACAGATAGTTGGACTTCACCTCGTCCGCCTTGCAAAAGAACTCGTAGATGTCCCCCTCGCGGTCGCATATATGCACCGCAAATATGTCTTTCGGCAGAGCCGCCTGGGCGTTCATCATCGTTTCGAGCCATCTGTAGCTCTCTTTCTCTTCTATCGGGATATTCGCGCGGTTTACCTTTTGCCCAAAGTTTTCGGGCGGGCGGGCCCAGATCTTTTGCGCCAGAAGCCCATAGTTTTCGCCTGACTCGCCGATTGCTATTGCGGAGTGGACATACAAACCTCTTAATGCTTCGCTGCCGCCAATACTTCCGAGACCTTCGCTCCCTTTTAAGTTGGTATAATTCAAATCGCTTGTGTCCTCCGGGATCAGGAGGACTGCCGGCTTGGCAGCAATTATGTTTTCAACCGTTACGTCGCGAGTGATCTTGGTTATCGCTTCAGTGGTGACATCATCATTGCCAACAAACCTGTATGCGGCTTTTGCCTGATGAGGGTCATTGCAAGCTGCGGAAATGCTGGCGGTCGGCTTACTGGTGAACTGACCAAGAATCTTAGGAAGTCTGTTGCTCAGCCTTTCGTCCCCGAATTCGGCATTTGCGTAGCCATCATAGTTACCCATATTGGTTGCCCTGCCTTTCCGAATAGATATAGCTATTCTAATGCAGCGCAAAGAAATATGCGAATTTAGGGTATGGTGGCGGCCGTCAAAATGACGGTGGGGTTGTTAACATTATCAACAGCCATTGTGGATTGGCTTTCAGTCTGGGGAACGAAATTTCGCAAATTTAGCGGTGATTTGCCAGTTTGCGGGTAGTAATGTAGAAAAGTTTTTTATGACAGGATTTCAGTGGTTTTAATGGATGAAAAACAAGTCGAAAAAATCTCCGTTTTGCACAACAATTAATTAACAACGGGTCCGTGCATGCCGGCCGCAATGGTGGCTCATATCAAAGAGGCGCGATACTTGGGTGAACACAAGGCGTCCGGATTAGGCGGGCGGGGGCGCGGGTCGCGGAACGCGAGGGGCGCAAAAGGCGGGCTGCGTGCGTGTTGTGTCATACTTGTGGGTCAAGGGTAGGGTCAAGCCCGCAATGACGGCGTCAAAGCATTTCCTTAACTTAATGACGTTGGCCCGGGTGTGCGTCCCCTACGAACGCGGGAGTATCGTTACGACGGAAAAGCCATTTTCCGTGGTGATTGTTAGCGTTCCGCCGACAGCGCGGACTCGCTCGCGCATACCTGCAAGGCCCAACCCTGTCGCAGGCAGGGTTTGCCCTGTCGTAGGCAGGGTTTGCCCTGTCGTAGGCAGGGTTTGCCCTGTCGTAGGCACGGTTTGCCCTGTCGTAGGCAGGGTTTGCCCTGTCGTAGGCAGGGTTTGCCCTGTCGTAGGCAGGGTTTGCCCGTTATCGGAGACTTGCATTCTTACATAGTCCTTGTTCCCGTCCAGCTTCACGGTCACGAGAGTCGCGCCGGAGTGGCGCATGATGTTTGTCAGCGTTTCTTTCAGATTTGCGACAAGAATATTCCAATGAAAAACACCACTCAGGTCGCCTTTTGCCTCAAAACGCGCTTCACAGAACTCGAAGTCCTCGCACATTTCCCTTAGCGTATCAGCGCCTATCGTCCGTGATGGTTTCAAATTATGCACCGCTTCCCTCAGATGTTCCGACGCCGTTTCCAAACGCTTTGCGCTTTGCTCAAGCAAAGCTCCGGCTCGTTCGTCGCTTCTCTCGTACAGCCTGATCGCGGTTTGCAGCGCTATCGACGCGCCGGAAATCTCATGCCCCACATTGTCGTGGATATCCTGTGCTATGCGCGAACGCTCGGCCATTTCAGCCAGCCTGGCCGCGTTTTGAGTCTCGCGTGCCGCATACTCTGCGGAGGACTGCAGTTTCAGCCTTTCTCCCCTATCCTCAATGGCTTTCGCCAGCAGTTCCTTTTCCATTTCATCCCAGCGGCTTTCAAGCAGCCCAATAGCCGGGAGCCATAACCCCAGCAACGCGGGCAGCCAAAAGAACGCATACGCCACGCTGGCCGCCGCTTCTATCAAAGTCAGCCAGCGGTAGGGCGCGAAGCGATAGCGTATCGCCGACAGCGCAATGAGCGCCAGTACATAGACGACGCCCGAAAGGGGGCTGTCCACCAGCCCCCAACATACAGCTATCGTTACGCCCACGCCCACCCGCGCGTATATCGAGAACCGCCTCAATTTTTTTACTCCTCAATCTGTTGAATTCGTCTCCAGCCTCCGAGCAGCAGCGTGACCAGTGTGAAAGCGGCAAGGAAAAGCATCGGCACGCCAAACCCGTCAAAGCTGATCTCGCGTATATTCATGAGCCCCCGGGAGAACCAGTAACCCGGTGAGAACCATGCGATTTTTTTCATAAATTCCGGCACGAGATCCAGGGGCCAGAACAGCCCGCCCAGCATTGCGAAAACAGTGGAGAGCATTGTCATAACAACCGAAGCCGCCCCCATGTCGCTGAGAATCGATACTATTGCCAGAACCAAACCCACTGTGAACAGGTTATACAAGCTCAGGAGCGCAAACAGGTGTACAGGGTTTGCGATCGCGCCGATTTGCGCCCTCAGTGTCAACAGCAGCAAAAGCGCTGTGGCTTCAGTAACGACGAATGCCGCCAATGTGCCTTGTACCATTATCTTTCTTGGCTTATGCGGCAGGACCCCAAGGCGGTCCGGCATCCCGCGTCGTTTGTCTTCAACCAGTGTCCTTATGATGAAGTAAGCCGTAAAAATCGCGATAAACCCATAAATCCCCAGCCATTGCGCCGTCATCGACCAAGTATCGACGGGCAGTACGGTGACGTCCACAGATGAGGCTCGCTCCCATGCGTCCAGTATCTGCCGGTCGTCCGACCCGAGAAAAATCAGCGCGCGGGTAATGTTCTGCGCGGATACGTTTCCGAGAGCCGATATATCGGATACTGCCAGCGAGTACCCTTCAAGAGCCGGCGCGCGCCCTGCGAGCACGTCGCGCCCGTAGCCTTCGCGGATAAGAAGCGCCCACGGTATCTCCGAGTCGGTAAGCGCCGCGGAGATGTCTTCTTCCGCAAGCATTTGAACATTATACCGTTTTTCAAGCTGCTGTACAAGTACCTGCGAAAGAGCGGAGTTATCCTTGTCTGTCAAGCCGAAACGCATGCCGGATGTGACGTCGTCACTGCTGACCGCTTCACCTGCCAGGCTTGCGGCGATCAACACGGTGAAAATCACAGGGAAGAGAAGTATAAATGCCCAGTTTAGCGGTTGTTTCAGTATCCTTTTCAGAACTGTATAAAATATCATCATGCCATATGCCTCCTTCCGGATAAAAACGCAAGAACAAAAAGAGTAACGCCCAAACCAAACAGAATTGACAGATTCATCATCATTTTAGTTTCGTTGCCCCCGAATATCGCTCCGAATATTACTGTGTGCGCCATGGCGTTCGGTGCATACTGAAACACTTCATCCAGCGGTCCGAATGTCATCTTGGCGTATCCCTTTGAAACGAATGTCATGACCCATACCAACGCCTGCGCGGCGCCGCTCACCGCATCCTGATTCCGGAAAACCATGAGCAAAAAGATACACAATGATTGCGAAAACAGCACGACCGCAAACAGCGTCAGCAGCACCAGCGGGATGCGTTCTCCCCAGTAGACCCCGAATACGACGCCGGTAAAGGTGAACGTGACCATTCCTTGCAGAAAACTTGTGAGCGTCGAGGCGGCAAGTAATCCGCCTATCAATGCCGGTTTTGATACCGGAGTTATGCGCGCCCTGTGCCCTGTGTCGCTTAAAAGTCCCTTTCGGAACAGATCCGTTCCGTTGAGTCCGGCGAACATAAGGATCATCACCAGCATTGTCACTGCGTAGTAATCTATCGCGCCCGGGACTCTTTTCCCCAGCGGCATATCCTTAACTTCAACATCGACTTCTAGCAGCTCGAAAATATCTCTTCCACTCATAACGGCAACAGTCGCTGCTGCGCCGATCTGCTTGTATGAATCGATTATCGAGAGCGTCATTTGAGTGTACAGGCTTCCGTCCGAAGCGCGGACTACACTGACGTCATTGCCGCTTTCGATGATCGCGGCTACTACTTTTCCATCCTCCGCCAACTGTTCCGCCCGTGCCCTGTCTGTGAACTCGATCTCGAAAAAGCGGGATATTTCGTCAGTTTGCAGAAAAGTTCCCAACATTCCTTCCGGATCGGCGACGACCGCTATCGGCGCCGGGTCGAGCTCGGTTTCCGGTGAAATGTACGCGCCGAGCGCGCTGCCTAAAATGAGGATGGTTACTATCGGGAAAGCGATAAGTATCACGTCAGTAACAGGGTTGCGCCAAAGATACTTAAATCCCGTCCAAAACGTAGCGAGGAAACCGGTCATTCGTTCTCACTCCCATCCCTCAGTTTTTTCCCTGTCAGCGCAAGGAAGGCGTCTTCCAGAGTCGGGCGGTGGGCCGTGACTCCGAGTATCACATTCGGCGCGGCGCATTCCAGAATACGGGATAAGTTCTGTGCTCCTGCCGTGCTTGTCACTGTAAGCGAGCGTCTGTCCACTTCGCAGTGTTGCACTCCCTGAACTTTTTTGATCCCTTCCTCTAAAGCCGGCGCGGGTTCGCGGACTTCAAGAAGGACGGTTTCCTCAAAGAGTGTCGAGCGCGTCAACTCTTCCACGCTGCCGTCGGCTATGACGCGCCCGGCATCCATTATGAGCACGCGGGAGCAGACGCGTTCGACTTCCTCCATATAATGCGACGTATAAAGCACGGTAGTCCCCTGCTTGTTCATCTCCTCAACAAAGCTGAGTATGTGGTTGCGCGACTGCGGGTCGATGCCGACCGTCGGTTCGTCGAGTATCAGCAGTTCGGGTTTGTGTATGATAGCGCAACCAATGTTGAGCCGCCGCTTCATGCCGCCCGAAAATTTCTTCGGCGACTTTCCCGCGACGTCCGATAGTCCGAGGACTTCCAACACCTCCGCAACTCTGTCTTTCAGCGCCGCGCCCGTCACTCCGTACAGCTTGCCGAAATAACTCAGGTTATCCCGCGCGCTGAGCGTTTCATAGAGCGCCAGGTCTTGTGGCACCATGCCTATACGCTTCTTTGTTTCAGCGTTTATGCCTCTGCTCTCCCGGTCAAAGAGCCTCACTTCACCTGAGTCCGCTCCCGTCAGCCCGGTAAGTACGCGGATCGCCGTCGTCTTCCCGGCGCCGTTTGGGCCGAGCAGCCCGAGGACTTCGCCTTCGTTTACGGCCATGCTCAGGTGGTCGAGCGCCGTGTGCGCGCGAAAGCGTTTTACTATGTCTGTCATCGATACGATCATGATTTCGGTCTCCCTTCCTTTTTTCGCTTGATCACTTGGTCACTTGATCACTTTTCAACTTGACCACTTATCAGCGTGATAACTTATCAACTTGATCACTACGCGAATTTTAGCAACTCCCGGCGGCAGTTAGAAGTGTCGCGAGGCACAACTTATATATGACATTTGTCATGTTATGTCAGTATCCGGCGCGTTGAGTTTTTGTGTAAAATTCAACGCGATTTTAGTGGATTTGTTGAAAAAAAATGAAAAACTCAACGTGCTTTTTCTGTAAACTGCGTTATTATATTATCATAGGTATTTACAGACCAATAGGAGAGTGAGGAAATGGTCACTATGAAGAAAATATCACTTGCCGTAATACTGGCTTTGATTCTGCCGTTGACAGCATGCGTGGTCGTCTCGAAGGAAACATCGACCATACCGGAAAGCGCGTGGCATGGCCCGGCCGAGGGTAAGGAAGAGATCATGGAGTTACTGTCCGGGTTAATCGAGCACGACAGAGAAGTAGTCGAGAAACTCACAGATATTCTGATCGACTGCGGGCTGACAACGATCAAAATGGCAGATGAGTACCTTCCGCCCGAAAATGGCTACACATCGATAGTCCTTAGCGTAGATGTTCCGTATATGTTATGGTTTACCGCAATAGTCATATTATCTCCTGAAGGAGAAGTCATGGAGATTTATGAACTTTCCGGAGCCTATTACATATATATCAACGGGAATGTTGAATATGGAATGCTGTCAGCAGAAGACTACTATAAATATAGAGATGACAGCATTGAACTTATTGACGAAGCGTTGGGTTTTCCGGGGAACTCGGAGTATCCCGATCGAACCGGATGGAAGATATTCAAAAACTACGGGTATATCGTCGTCCAGTCAACAGTGGTGGCAGACGATGGGACCGGCGACCCCGACGACCCCGAAGAAATCGCTTTTCAGGTTATGTGGGAAAACGGCATTCCTGTGTCAATAACTCTTGATGAGGTAGAGTATCTGCAAAACTGACCACAGAGCTGACCGCGAGTGAGAAAAAAAAACAAAAAAACAAAAAAGGAGAAGCGTTATGAAACCTGGATTCCCGGCGAGACTCATAACGAGGTTGGCGGTTCCACGTCGAGGGCAATGTAAAGATCGCGCTGTTTATCGAGCACTTCGCCGACCTGCAATCTACGCCCCGGATGATCAAAGCATTCAATGACATCCAACTTGTCCAGCAAGCCCGCCATCGTGTGGAACTTGAAGAGACAGGCATCCTGCATCTGTTTGTTAAGATAGGACAGGTATATCAATGCGACGAACTCGACAAACAGTTTCCCGTTGAGGCTCTGC
>Ga0082212_10004501_pt1 | contig 19315 bp, 12 predicted proteins | sample TergutNt197P3_FD_71548 | JGI IMG/M metagenome (GOLD analysis project Ga0082212, IMG submission 71548) | Neocapritermes taracua P3 segment gut microbial communities from Petit-Saut dam, French Guiana - Nt197 P3 | ecosystem: Host-associated > Arthropoda: Insects > Digestive system > Gut ... | reverse complement strand
AGGAAAGCACTGATTAATTGTCTGCGCGGAATGAAGCGCAAGGCGCACGGAGCGCAGGAACCGAGGCATATACAGAAATATGTCGAGGTTACGAGCACCGCGCAACGCAGCGATTCGCCCGTACAGGCAATTAATCAGCGCTTTCTTAGGCTTACATCTCTGACGAAATGATGTCAATTCATCGCCGAAAATGTCAATTTCACGGCGAACATACCGCCGGTTTCTAAAAAACGGCATATATATTTTTATCCTTACATAACCAAAACGGCGGCGGTCGCATTAAAATAATGCTCACCGCTGTTTTGACTATGACGTGTATTTATCAATAGTTACACGTCTGTCCTCTCCGAAATATTTCCGCGTAACGCAAGTTTCTGTAAATAAATCCATTATCTGGCACATGAGTTGCTTCAATCCTTATTGGAAATAAACATATATAAGGAGATTTTCCCATTATGGCTGCAACTGACAATCCCGGTACAGAAACAGTTCTGTCGGACCTTGACAAGAAAAGACCAAACATTTTGCTGATTGTTATTGGGCTTTTGGTGTTCCTTTTAGTGGTCGCCGTTGGAGGCTTCTTAGGCTATACGAAACTCCCAAACAAGCAGGTGGTGGAGGTCGAACAAAAGATCGTACGTCTGGAAGTAAACGACATTATATCGCTGACCCCTTTTTTGGTCAATCTGGCCGATGTTGACGACGTACGTTTCCTTAAAGCCGAATTCCGGCTTGGCATGCTGGAAAAACCGAAAGTTCCACTGGACCCGGATGGAAAGGAAATAGTTATTATCCGTGATTCCATCCTTACTCTGCTCAGCTCGAAAACGGCGGAACAGGTAATAACGAACGAGGGGAAAGATGCGCTGAAAGAGGAGATACGGGTACTCGTCAACGAACGTTTGCCTAAAAACAGGGTTTCTGAAGTTTTCATCGTTGATTTCGTGGTGCAGCTTTAATTGCGAACACTAACCGGATTTTAGGGGATGAAAAATGTCGGAACCCATGGAAAACGAGCCTGTTTCCTTCGAAGCGGCTAATGAGGACTTACAATTTTTTGGTGATGTTCCCTTCGGGATTACCGTGCAGCTTGGAGAACGCCGTATGAAAATAGGCGATATTCTGCAGTTGCAGGTCGGCTCCGTTATAAGCCTGTCCAAATCCGCGGGGGAAAACGTCGATGTTTTGATAAACGGCCGGCTCGTTGCTTTCGGAGAAGTAATGGAACTTGAAGGGTCAACCGGCATCAGGATTTCGGAACTGAATTTTTCCGATTAGGAGGCGTAATGAAGGTGATTTTGCCGGTTTTTCTGGCACTCTGTTTGGGCGTTTTGCCCGTATTTAGTCAGGATGTTCAAATACCCGTCATGGAAACCCCGGCGACAGAGTCCGCGCAATCCGATATGGAACCAAGTGGCGCTTCCAGTGCTTTAATTAATGCATCTCCAAGGTCGGATACGGATATGGCAGCCGCCGCGGAACCCCTGGTATTCGGCGGCGATGCCTCGTTTTCCGTACTGAGCACATTCGGCGGTATGGGATTGGTGCTCTGTCTGCTTATAGGCGCGTATTTCGGCGTAAGGAAATTCGCTCCCCAGTATTTTCCCCGGATGTCGTCCGAAGGAAAAAATCTCAAAATCGTTGAATCCATCAGTATGGGTGAACGGCGTTCCATTGCGCTTGTCGAAGTGGCAGGGAAACGTTTTCTGATTGGAAGCACGCCGCAGCAAATTAATCTGCTGACGACTTTGCCGGAACATTTTTCATTGCTTACCGAAGCCGACGAAGTAAAAGACTCCGTCGGAACACACGTAAACAACGAAGAAGGTGAAAAACAGGTTTTTCGGAATATGTTCAAGATAGGGGAAACACGTTCCGCCAGGCGCAATGACGTAATTCCCGAAGAAGTGCGCCTAAAAATGCAGCGACTGCGTGAGGCCCTGGAGAATAGATGAACCCGCGCCGTGCCGCACTGACCGGAAGACTGATTCGTTTATTTTTGCCGGTTCTTCTGGTGGTGCTAGTTGTTATCGCGTTTACGTCCGTGCCCGCCATCGCTCAGACCGAGTCGCTGGAAATACGGTTTAATTCCGGAGACGGTAAGCTGACTACGCCTGTCAGGATTATCATCCTGATGACGGTTCTTACCTTCATTCCGGCGATTCTGGTTTCGGTCACTTCATTTACGCGCCTGATCATCGTCATGCATTTTATCCGACAGGCTCTCGGCACACAGACCATGCCGCCGAACCAGGTGATGCTGGGACTTTCGTTATTCCTGACGTTTTTCATCATGCAGCCGACTTTTGACAAGGTGAATCAGCAGGCGCTAGAACCGCTGCTGAAAGGCGACATTAACGAAATACAGGCGCTTGACCAGGCGAGCGGACCGATGCGTCAGTTTATGCTGCGCTACACGCGGGAAAAAGATCTCGCGCTTTTCACCAGAATCGCCGGATTGTCGAGACCTGCCACGCCGGAAGATGTTCCGATGCGGGTGATGATTCCCAGCTTCATGATCTCCGAGATGAAAACGGCTTTCCAGATCGGATTTGTACTTTTTATCCCGTTTCTTGTGATCGACATGGTTGTGGCTTCAATCCTGCTTTCAATGGGCATGATACAACTCCCTCCTATAATGATCTCCGTGCCGTTTAAGCTTCTGCTTTTTGTAATGGTGGACGGCTGGAATCTTATCGTGGGCTCTCTCGTTAAAGGATTTTATTGAGGTTACATATATGGAACAGGCAATGGTTATCAAGCTTGCCAAGGATGCGCTGCAGATAACGCTGATGGTTTCAGGCCCGATGGTTCTCGCGGCGTTGATTGTCGGTGTTTCGGTAAGCATCATGCAGGTGGTAACTTCGATCCAGGACATGACGCTGACATTTATTCCAAAGATTATTACGGTCTTCATTGTTTTTATTATCGCGTTTCCGTGGATCATGCACATGATGATTGCTTATACCTCCAGGCTGTTCGGCAATCTCGAAGCCTTCGCGCGCTGATAAATGCCTGTGCGTGGATCGTGCTGCGTTGCGCGGTGCTCGGAGAACCTGGACAAAATTGTTGAGTGCATTCTCCTGCGCTCCGTGCGCCTCGCGCTTCATCAAGCACAGACATTTATCGGGGGTTGATTGCGAAGTCTGTATTAATTAATGGCGCAACAGAAATATGGATATCAGTTTTCCGGTTGCCGAGGTCATGCGCTTCGTCATCGTATTGACGCGGTTAAGCGGAATTATGCTCTGCGCTCCGTTTTACACCGGCGGCTATATGCCGACGCATATTCGCGTTATCTTCACGATGTTTGCGACACTGACGCTGGCGCCGTCGCTTCCTATCGGCAGTATCCCTTCGGAAATCGGCCCTGGATCAATTCTCATTGTTTTGTTGCTTGAGGTTTTATTCGGGCTTGTGATCGGGTTTACGGCGCTATGCATTTTCGCAGGCCTGCAGTTTGGCGGACAGATAATGGCTTTTAATATCGGTTTTGCGATGATCAACGTGATCGACCCGCAGTCGCAAGTCAATATGCCGATTTTTTCTTTTTTATTAAACTACGTCGGCATACTTCTGTTTCTTATCTTCAACGGACATCATTTTTTTCTACTGGCGGTATATGAAAGCTTTACGACTATGCCGGTCGGCGGTTTTGTACTGACCGGCCCCCTTGTCAACCAGCTTGTGGGTTTTACTGCTTCGCTTTTCGTTATAGGCATAAAAGTCGCCGGGCCGATTATCGTAGTCATCATCGTCGTTGATGTCATAGTCGGTCTGATCGGGCGAGCGGCGCCTCAGATCCACATTATGGTGGTCGGGATGCCGCTGAAAATTCTGGTCGGCTTCCTCACGCTGAGTGTTTCTTTGTATTTCATGCCGCGCTATCTTGAAAGTCTGTTTATGACTCTTTCGCGCACGATACGCGCTCTGACCATCGGAGGATAACCGGAGGCGGCTTATGGCTGACGAAAAAAGCAGCAAGACAGAAAAACCAACTCCGCGAAAACTGCGCAAGGCGCGTGAGAAAGGGCAAATTGCCAGAAGCCGCGAGATCCCGATGATGGCGACGCTCATGGGAATGTTGCTGATTCTGTATTATTTCGGTTCGTACGTTGTAGAAGGCCTTGAGAGGGAACTGGTCAATCAGCTTCGCCTTAATATTCCGGAAGAATTTACCGTTTCCGCTGTTACGACAATGGCCAGGGATATATTATTTCGTATGGGAATTATGATACTTCCCATTTTTCTTGCAATTTTCGTCATATCCATAGCCAGCAACGTGGCACAGGGCGGCCTGGCCGTTTCATCGGAGTCGATGAAGCCTAAGTTCAATAAACTTAATCCCGCCAAGGGTTTCAAGAAAATCATTTCACTGAACGGCCTGGTGAACCTTGCTAAAAGCCTGATACTTCTTGTGGCTATCGGCATTATAAGCTGGCAGGTCATCAGCAAACATATGTCGTTATATCCACGTCTGATTCTGATGGATATACGTCAGGTATTTCATTGGACGACGTCGATCAGCTTTACGATTCTGATTCGCGTCGCCCTCTTGATGATAATCGTCGCCCTTGCGGATTACCTCTACCAGAAGTACCAGTTCAGAAAGCAGTTGAAAATGTCCAAGCAGGAGATCAAGGACGAATACAAGGAACTGGAAGGCGATCCTATCACAAAAGGGCGCATACGGCGCATCCAGCGTGAAATGGCGCGCAAGCGCATGATGGCCGATGTACAGACGGCCGACGTGGTTATCACGAACCCGACGCATTTCGCCGTGGCTCTGTCGTATAAAATGGATTCAATGTCGGCGCCCAAGGTAGTCGCAAAAGGCACGGATGAACTGGCGGCGAGGATAAAAGAAATTGCGCTTGAGCACAATGTCCCATTGGTAGAAAACAAACCGCTCGCGCAGACGCTTTACAGAACGGTAAAAGTCGGCGCCTATATTCCCATGGATCTTTATAAGGCCGTCGCTGAAATACTTGCCTACGTTTTCAAAGCCCGCAGCATGTACCAGTACTAGCCCGTAATATATTTACCTACAGGATGGTTCACGGGCCCGCTCGTACGGTGGCTCCTGTCTCACATGTTTGATTTTCAATGACCGTAAAGCCCAGGGTTTGAAAAACGACGGCTTCCTTCTTTTTACTGTTTCTTTTGTCGGTTACAAGTATTTGCAGCGCATAATCTCCAGGCGGATGGTCTGAACCCAGCGTCAGGGTCTGCAGTAACGGAATTTCGCCGGGATTTTCCCAATTGTCCAGATTAACCGGCCTTAATTCGCCGTGCAGAAATTCCTGGCCGTCCCTGTACAAAACATACTTCAGTTCTATTCCCGAACCGGTTACTGCGTTCGTGTCGGCATTATAAAGAATTACCAGCGTCTGGATACTATCCCCGGGTGAATATGTTCGAAGTGCGGGACTCAGGACATCATCCGACTGAAACATTGGGAAGAACAACCCTTGGGAAAGCTCTTTTGTAGCGTCGGAACGAATCCATTCAAGATCGCCGGGACTGGTAATCATGAAAATATTCGACAGCGCAAGTCCTTTCTTTCCAAGATCCGGGATCTCCAAATACTGGTAAGCCGAGCCGATCTTGTCTGATTCCGTATCTTTAACCGAAATACGAGCATAGTACGATCCAGGTTTTTTGACGGGAAGCAACAGTGAGAATCTTACACCGTGCTTCCTTATCCATGCTACGACATCAGTCTTTTTCTCGGGCGCAATGTTGAAGGTATATTTTACCTGTCTTGCGTATTGGATGTATCCGTTTGTGTCCGTTGTCAGGCACACAGCTTCAATGTCAATATACCCGCCGCCGTCTTCCGTTTCGACGATCTTCACATCATCAGGGGCAATATGTATCCAGGATCGCACGAGATAACCCTCTTGGGCGTGTTTAACATAACCGGCGGCTATATTGACGTTAAGGTCAGCGTATTGAAACGGCGAAAAAATAGCGTCCAACAGGGGATTTTTTAGGGCGTCATCGCCTGTTTCGTTGTTTTTACGGTTAAAAAAGCCGTCACGCGTATGAACTTCGGCGCCTTTACGCTTTATCCTGATTTTTATTCGATGGTATATCTTCTTGCCGCCGGGTTCAAATGTTGACGGTGGCGGCGAATATGAGATAAGATAATAGCCTTTCATCAGGCTTTCGGTTTCCCTGCCGATGCCGGTTAAAAAGAAATTGCTGTTTTGAATAAGAACGCCACCGGTTTTGTTGGACAGAAAATGTAAGGCCAGATTACCCATCAGAAAAGCGTCCACTCGACCTTGAGTACTAAGCATTAAATCATTAATAAAAGAAGCTGCGTTCATGCCAAGTCGAGAATTTTCAACTGTAGACACGCGTGGTACACCCAAAGGGGAGCTGTTTAAAGCAGTATTATTTGAACTATTTGAACTAATCGCGGCATCCGTAAAGTAATTATGGAGTCCTCTTATATCCAGGCAATTAATAACCACTCCCGCACGCAGGGCTTCATCTGCCAACCGGTCGTAACTACCTCTAAGAGTTGCCGGCATAACTGGTAAGGCCATAATGATTAGAATTTTCCGTCCGGGCATGTCTTTCAAGGCGCGAATGCTGTATTGAATGATATCTACCTGGTTTTGTTCTGCCATTTTAATTCTACCAGTCACGCCCCGCCCTTTTGGTGCGGGAATAGCGTTAATACGAGCAAGCAACTGCCGTTTGTCTGAATGAAACATCTGAAGCGCATTGTTGCCATAAGAGGTATTGAAGATAGCTACCATGTCACCCGACTGCATTTGTTTTTCAACGAAGTTTCTAAGCGCCATTTTGGCGTAATAACCCTCCTCAAAGCTCAACGAATCGTCAAAGATAAAAACTATAGTCCGACGGACATCTTTATAATCCAGTTGCGTAGAAAGATTCAGGGGAATATTCGGAGAGCCTTTTGGTGAAACGACAGGATGCGCATCAACATTTGATTGATTGTCAATATAAACTCCGGCCAAAACCTCCTGCCGTTTGTTATCCTGATAAACCTCAAAATCCGCGGCAGTTAAATCGGTGATTTGATTGCCCTTTTTATCCAGCACAACGACATCCAGTCGAACTTCGTTGACACTCACCCGTATCTTAAGTTGATCTGCCGATTCGGCGGCGGTGTTTACCTCCGCTCGCGTTGCGAAGATATCCTGCCCCGTGGAAAAAGGAGTGTTAAGGAGCAGAAACACGAAGAAGAAAGCCGCCGATACGATGCAAAACCGAAAATGTATCATAGCCCTGTCCAAAACAAAATAAAACCGCATAATTACAGTTGATTCTACAGCACATACATCCCTGAAAACAACAATTTCAAGATGAGGTTGCCCGCCTCGGAATATTTTTGTGTTTTTTCCTCCAGTTGCTGTCCGGCATATATTGGACGGAAGAAGTAATTGCAAAACCTCGAATGATTGTGTCGCAAATTCATATGGAGTGCGGTAGCTTGCTACCGCTTTCAGTTAGGGAGCTTGCTCCCGTCATAATAAAAAACATAACTGCGGATGATATAAGCCTATGCTTTAAAATCGGTTGCAGGCTGTGCAATTAAGAAAATTCTTCCCGGCGCGGGAGCAAGCTACCGCACTTCCTTGCCTAGTGTCAAAAATCCTCGTGCATCCAACGGAAAATCATTTCGTTCGCGGGTATAATAATGATGTTTGACATAATACTAATGTAGCTGTATAGCTACAAAATTCAAGAGATAAATTGTGCTTTTGTGCTTACTCTGTTCCTAAGGGTATTCAAACGCGCGTCAAACTCATAGGTGCCTTAGTCAAGGAAGCGTTGCGGAGTTACCGGCGGCAGGATAAGATTATATATTTTGGAGAGAAGAATGGGTGTTCCGGTTTCACAGATGGCGGCGGTTGCTTCATATATTTTGAAGCAGAGAATCGCCGGCAAAAAACGTTATCCGTTGCTTTTAATGCTGGAACCGTTGTTTCGCTGCAATCTCGCCTGCGCCGGCTGCGGCAAGATTCAGTATCCGCCGGAAGTTTTAAAACGACAGTTGACGCCGGAAGAATGTTTTCAGGCGGTTGAGGAATGCGGCGTGCCGATGGTAAGCATCCCCGGCGGCGAACCGCTCCTGCATCCGCAAATCAAAGAAATTGTCGATGGGCTCATTCGGCGCGGGAAATATGTTTATATCTGCACAAACGCGCTCATACTCAGGGAAAAACTCGACAATTTCCGGCCTTCTAAACAGCTCACGATCAACGTTCACCTCGACGGACAAAAAAAATTTCACGACCGTTCCGTCGGACGCGAAGGCGTTTATGAAATCGCGGTGGAAGGCATACGTGAGTCCATACGCCGCGGTTTCCGCGTCACAACCAACACGACGATTTACAACGACGCCGATCCCGCGAGCGTGCGCGCGTTTTTCGACGACATGATGGCGCTTGGGGTTGAAGGCATGACTCTCTCGGCCGGATATGGCTATGAAAAGGCTGCGGATCAGACGCATTTTTTGACAAAGGAAGAAACGAAAAAGCTTTTTGTGAAAATACTGAAAGACCGGAAAAAATCGTGGCGCTTTAATCAGAGCCCGCTGTTCCTGGAGTTTTTGACGGGTGTCCGCAATTACGCATGCACTCCCTGGGGAATGCCCGGGTACGGCCTTCTCGGCTGGCAGGCTCCATGCTACCTCCTCGGAGAAGGATATTGCAAAACCTTCGCGGAACTGCTGGAGGCAACCGACTGGACGAAATACGGCAGCGAATCCGGGAACCCGAAATGCGCGAACTGCATGGTTCACAGCGGCTACGAAGCCAGCGCCGTAAACGACACCTTCGGTTCTTTCGGCGGGCTGTTGCGCACACTTCGCGCCATGCTCGGGAAACGCTGAATAATTCGCTTTATGGAGTGCGGCGGCAAGCCGCCGCTATTAAAGCGGGAGCAAGCTCCCGCACTCCATAAATCATTCGAGGTTATGCATTATATATGACGAAAAATTAAACGGGCTCCCGATTTTCCCGGGAGCCCGTTGGCTTGCGTGTTTAATTCACAGGCATGGGACGTGATCAGAGAACCCGCCCCTTGCGATTTGCGTTAGAAGCTTAACTTTAGCCTCGCCTGAAACACCCTGTGCCCGGTTTTGGTTTGTAACAGCCCCCAGGCGGTTGAAGCAGTGCTATTAATGGCAACACTCGGCGCGCTGACGTTCTGGATGCGCGCGCCCATGCTGCCGCCGCCGGCGGACATGGTCGCGTGGTTCAGGATGTTTGAAGCGTCCACACGAATTTCAATCTTCTTGCCTTCCATGAATTCGACCGATTTGGCCATATTCATATCCAGCGAGAAGCGGCCGATGCCGGTTATGGGGTTTTTATTGAAATTGCCCATTTTACCCGGCGTGGAATTCTGGAATACGACCTGTCCCGCAACGGGTACCAACTGGCCGGTCGCGTTGGTTTCGTAGCGGTCAACCAGGGCTAGCGCCTTCAAATTGTTTTTGCAAGTGGCCCTTAAATTAGTAGTACCGACCATGATATCTCCAACCAGAGCGGAATCACACTGCGGGTCGTCGATTCGCATGTATCTATTTCCGAAATAGTAGCCTTCATCCTTTTCCCATGACCATTCGGCTTTGCCTGACTTTGTGTCAAATGCCCCAACCATGTCCGGTGAGCCGTTCGACCACAGCGTATTGATCCCGGAAAGGCCTATCGGTGCGCCGCTCTGAAGGGATAAAAGCCAACCAAGGTTCCAGCCTTCAACAGCTTTTCTGACGGCACTGGAAGCGTCGCGCAGCAGAAATCCTCTGGGTCCGAACGGCAGCGTGTAGTTGCCATTGGACGTAAACGCATGGGATCGATGCGAGTTATTCAGATAGTATTCGGGTTTCCAGGTCCGGTAATCGGCAATGCCCTGCCTTCCCAGGTTGCGACTCCAGGTGTAAGTCGTCTGGAAATTCAATCCCCAACGGGGACGCATCGTTAACTGGGCCTGCATCGAGTGATAGTTGCCCGTGCCTGAATTGCGCTGAACGGATACCGACGAATACTGCGGGTTGGCGTAAAGCAGGGTTTCAGGCGCGCCGCCGGCTCGCAGCACCCTGCCGCTGACGCCGGCCACAACCGGCCCCAACGAACTGTTAGTGCCGTTGGCGGTGGCAAGGGAACTTGCGACTGCCATAAGATTGCCGCTTGCAATATTTGCGGTGTACGCACGCCGGATCTGATCGGATCCGGTTCTGGACACAGTGTCGGTTGCCGACGCCCGCCAGAGGGCACCATCGGGTATGTATCTGTTGAGCACGTCAGACTCGCCGCCCGCGCGCACTATGGCCAACTCGTCCATCAGACCGTTATTGATGAAGTTGACGGTATTCATGTTAAGCCCCGAAACCGTCTTGCGTGTCAGCGTTCCGATATACCGGACATCGGCCGAAAAATGGCTTCCGAGACTGCGCGTAATCGACATGTTCAGGGTTTGAGAATACGGAGTACGGATATTCGGATCATAGAGTCTCACGGCCTGATCACGTTTTTCGATAGGCTGAATACTCAGGATGCCGGGCTGCTGGTCGGGGGGCAGTCCGATCCAGCCTCTTTCGGGGCTTTGAAGCGGCAGCAGTGATCCGAAATTGTTGAAGTTGAGATAACATTCCCCTGGGCCCTGGCCGATGCAATTGTCGTGGCCTGTGTAAGCATATGCGTATGAAGTTCCAGGGACGTTGTTCTGCATGACTGATCCATATCCCGAGTTGGCGTCGAAAGTGCTGATCGTCATATAGTTGATGGAATAACCTCCGCGCAGCGTCGTCCTTCCTCTGCCGAACCATGGCAATTGCCATGCAAAGCCGACATGAGGCGCCCAGTTGTTAAGATCCTTGTTGTGTATCCTGACATCGGGATTTTGCGAATGGGGACCGGAAAATATCTGCCGCGTCCGATAAGAGGAATCAACCGGGTTTGCCGGCATCCATCCGGCGAGGCTGTCCGCGCCGGTCGCGCCCAGCGCGCCCTTAATCCCGTCCGCCACATTGGTGCCAAGGCCGTTGCCGTCAAACGGCAGGCCGGAGTATTCCCATCGTACGCCGAGGTTCAGCGTCAGACTGGGGGTTACCTTCCAGTCGTCCTTGAAAAAGAAGCTCCAATCCCTTGAAATCAGGTCGGCTTCTCTATAAAGCTCGCCCTTGGATAAGTCATTCCAGCGCGGATTAGCGGCGTCAGTCATATAGAAATACTGACCTATTTCTCCTATGGATCCGGTTATGTAGTTCATCAGGTTGTAAACGGACCCGAAATTGCCGTTCCTGGCGGTTCCACCAGGGACATAATCGTAGTCTGCCACAGGCATTCCATCCCACGATGACAATAATCCGTTGGTGCGCAGGCGCGAGTAGTCGGTAAGAACGCCGCCTTTGACAGACGCGAGTGTATTCAGGCTGTTCGACAGAAGAGCCGCGCCGTTGGACCGCAAGTGATAACTGTTGCGGCGGAACTCAATGCCTGCCTTGAAAGAATGTACGCCCTTCATCCAGGTAATTGAATCGTTGATTGTCCAGCGCATATCGTTCCCGGGACCGCTTGTCGAAGGAAGGTTGCCGCGGCTGCCGAGGGGATGTCCGATGCCCGTATCCGGGTGAAACAAAGTCGATTGGCCTCCGCCGCTCGAGCCCGGGCCAAGCACTATCTCAAGGTCGGCATAGTATGGAAACCTGTCAGCCGTTGTCGGCAGCATATCCATGAGCAGGTTTTTCAGCGCGTCGCCGTTTTGCGGATTATCCGGCGGATACCAAGTCGTTGCGGTGTATCGCGACTGGCCTATGCGGAATTCGTTCAGCAGCGTCGGCGCAAGCGTCGATGTCAGCGAAGCGGTAAAAGTCTGCGGTTTGCGGGTAAGCAATCCGCCGTAAGCGTTCGACCATCTTCCCTCTTCGGCTGCCCCGTAGTCGCTTTCATACGAATATGTACCGCTCAAGCGATGCATGTCGTTTATGTTGTGATCTATTTTGATCGTTATCGCCTTGCGGTTGTCGTCATAGCCGCTGCCTCCGAAAACCGTCATATACCCCCTGTCGGTCCTGGTCCAGCGTTCTCCTGCGACGTTCAGGCCGTCGCCGTATTGATAATTGTTCGGCAGCGGCATATAGTTAGAAAAGTTTGTTATAAAACCGCTCTGGTCATACTCGGTCCGGTAATTGTCCCATGCAGTGCCCGGCCTGATTCCTTGCGCCGTTTTTCCGTCACCGGCGAGGAATTGGTAATCGTCGCAGTTTCCGTATACGCCCTTGGGATTATTTTTATCCGTAAAATTGGTCCCGAATATATCCGTCCGGGTCAGATCCAGTTCACCGAGAACGCTTTGGAATCTCAGCGGATTAGTGTAGGTCCCGCCGCTGAATTGATAGAGAGTGCCGGGATTGACGGGGAAAGTGTAGGTTTCCAGCGGATTGCCTTCGTAGTCAACCACCGGGCGCACCGGGGTTCTAAAGTCAAGATAGGTGCCGCCCGAAGGGGCGCTTGTGCCGCTTCTGCCGGTTGCCGTGGTTGGAGTCGCGCTGGCGTTGGCGCTGCGGACGCCGTCAAGCCAGCGGTAAATCCCCTTGCGGGCGCAGGGCGTCAGGGCGCCGTAAGTACTTGAAGTTCGCGAACGCGCTATTTGCTGATCCCAGGACGCGAAGAAAAACGTTTTGTTCCTGATTATCGGGCCGCTGGCCGTAAGCGTCAGGAAGTTAACGTTGCGCCAGGCTTTCGGAGCCACAGCTTCCGTCGGAATTCCATTCTTGTTGTTGAAATCATACGCGTCCAGAACCGTGTTCTGGATGTCCCAGGTGGCGGAAGCGTGGAAGGCGTTCGATCCCGACCTTGTGGTCATCTGCATCTGCCCGGCGCCGCGTCCAAGTTCCGCGTCAACCGGGGACAGTACCATTTTAATTTCGCCGACCAGTTCCGGGTTGAGGCGGGCGGGTGAAGACAGACCGGGAGCGGGCCGGTTTGCGTTCACCGAAATGCCGTCGCGAACAACGTTGACGTTGTTCGCGGTAATGCCAGCGAAAGTCAGGTCGTTACCGTTAAAGAGCGGGCTGTCGGACAGTACCACGCCGCCCATGATTTTTGCCAGATCCAGGGCGTCGCTTGAAAGCAGCGGAAGTTCCCTGACCGCGTTTTCCTGTAAAACGGTCCCCGTCGAGGGACCGGCCTCGAGAACAATGCTTTCGGCGCTGGCGGTCACTTCAATCTCGGTCGTCATACCCGCAACTTTCAGTTCGAAGTTCAGAGTATTCTGTGTACCGGCGCCCATCCTTACATCCGTAAAAGTGGCTCTCTGAAACCCGTTTGCATCCGCGGTTACGCGATATGTGCCGGGTTGAAGGCTCGGTAAATTAAAAATACCCGCATTGTTAGCCGTGGCTCTTGTTTCCACGCCGGTGTCTTCGTTGACAGCCAAAATACCGGCTCCGGACACAACCGCCTTTGAAGCATCCATGACGGTTCCGCTTAGTGAAGCGTTGGTTTGGCCGAAGGCCGTCGCGGACAACAATATGATCGGCAGAAGCGCGAATAGACAACACGCCTTCCATCCTTTACAGGAACGGGGTGGAGATGCGTCGCCAAACGCCCCCGCCATGTTATTTTTTTTGTACATACGCTCAATACCTCGTCGAATAATTACCTTCTTCCTGCCAAGACGAAAGAAAGCGTGCCAATAAACACTTTTGAGGCCCTTCTTCCACAAAAGCAATTTCCTGCATACATAATGTAACCGTTTGCATCAGTGGCTACATTAACACAGTATTTTTTTATTTCGCAAGCATTTTATCTTGAAGCCGTTACGTTTTGTAAAGTTGTTTATAAAAAAAATCCGAAAAAATCCGGCGAACTGCTAAGTGTTTGTAAATCAAGCCCAAACGGCCGTTAAAATGTAACAATTGATGCAAAATGTTACATTCGCAGTAATATATGGAGTGCGGGAGCTTGATCCCGCTTTCTTGGCGGCGGCTTGTCACCGCACTCAACAAAAAGTCATTTGCGACAACCACATCGCTTTGTTGTGAGCGCCGGCGTCCTCGCCGGCGGAAATCTGCGAAGGGCTATAAATCCAGGAAATTAACCCGGCGCACGAATTTATGATGTTGTTTCCCGTCGGCGCCCCCGGGGCAATAATTTTTCCGGCGCGTACCCGATAGAACTTTACCGCTATACAAGATTCTGGAGTATAATCAAGCTTTGTCCGTCGCTCTTACGTTTCCATGGAAAATGAGCCCGTGTTATATTCATGGAGGAGAATGACAATGAAATATATTCGTTTTTCAATCACGGCAACGGCATTATTTCTTGTATCGTTGTTTCAGTACCTTCCTTTTTCCCTCGGACAGGATGTTTCCACAGCGACGGGAAACGCCGTCGAATCAGTTGACGTAGATCCGCTTGTGATAAAACTGTCAGTTGAGGAAGTCCGTCTTGACATTGTCGTGCTTGATAATAAAGGGAATCCCGTTACTGATTTAAAAGCCTCCGATTTTGAGGTTTTCCAAAACGGCGCGCGTCAGAATATCCTGTCGGGCGTCTATATAGATAACCAATCCGATGCCGCCGCGCAGCCTTTCGCCTCCCGAAAGACTGATGTCCGGAAAGATACGGGGAAGATCCCGCCGCTCCCCACGATTAATCCGAAAAGAGAAGACGCAGGCAGAACCATAGTTTTTGTCATAGACGATTTAACGATGAGTTTTGAACACGGTTACTATACCAAAATGGCCCTGCGGAATTTCGTGGAAAAACAGATGCAGCCAAACGACATGGTGGCCATTCTCCGTACAGGTTATGGAAGCAGCGCGCTGAATATGTTTCTACCGGACAAACGCGCCGTGCTTTCGCGGATAGACGCCCTGCGACTGGAAGCGGCCTCCGCCAACCCCGCCGACGACGGCAGCGACTTATACAGGGTGTACGATAATCAGTTATCCACTCTTTCCTACAGTCTCCGTGCCCTGAAAGACATGCCTGGCCGGAAAGTTCTGATAATGCTGACCACACAGCCGACGCTGGTCGTGCCGACTCCCATGAGCATGGAGGTTGATTTCAACGCTTTATACGACGCGCGATTCGCCAGACTGGCGGACGACGCACTACGGGCGGGAGTCGTCGTAAATTTCCTGAATATAGCGGGACTTGACAAGAAGCTGATTGTTGGGCCGGAAGGACCCGTAATCATGGGCGCGGACGCTTCCATGAGCGGTTTTAGATACTACTGTTTTCAGGGTAACTGTCAGTGGACGCTTGATAATGGCAACCAGTTTCGTGTAGTGAAACAGTCATCTTCAAGGAATGCCTTTAACCCTCTGCCGGCAAAAACCGGCGGCGTTATTATTGAAGACAGTAATTTCTATTTGGAAGGAGTCGGCAGGGAAACCGAAAGCCTGATGAAAGGCTACTACCTTATTTCATACGCGCCGCCCCGAACCACATTCAGCCCCGGCGACAAGGAGATATTTCACAAGATAAAAGTCAATGTGAAACGCAGAAACGTCAAGGTTTATACTCGGGACGGCTTTTACAGCAGGCTTGAAAACGAAAACGACTCATCTGAGTCGGCGGCGCATCCTTTGCAGGATGCCATTTTTTCGCCGTTCCTGCACTCCGACCTGAACGTCAATATTGCGGCCGGTTATCTTAAAGACTCCGGGTCGGGCTATTTCATATATTCCTGGGTGCATATTGATCCGAAGGATATGACGATCGTTGAAACGGAAAACGGCGGCGCGCGTATTGATTTTGAAACGCTTTGCCTGACGTCGGATATTAACGGATACGTTCATGACCTGCAGAAGGAAGACTATATATTAAATATCGATCCTGAAAAGAAATCTGAAAACATCGCCTGGATTCGGAAACACGGCATACGATTCGCGATGCGTCTTCCTGTTAAAAAGCCTGGGCACTACACTGTCCGCGTCGCGGTTCAAAATACAGCGTCAGGCAAGGTTGGATCCGCCTATCAGTTTATTGAGATACCTGATCTTGAAAAGAAAAGGCTGGCGCTGTCGAGTCTTTTCATGGTTAACAGCGCGGAAGACCTCATATGGCTGTTGTCGGCAGCGACAAAAGGAATCGGCGAAAGTTTGTTTTTCCCGGTATTCCAGTCTGAGGAATTGCGCAGTCCCGCACTCAGGACATATGCGGTCGGAAACAGTACCCAAACCCCGGCTATGCTTTATAACGCGGACGAGAAAGCCATAGCCGGTTATGAAATCGAAGTGCAGTCTTTTATATATAAAGATGGCAAAGAAATCATACGCAGCAATCCGAGGCCGGTCCGTTCTGTAAGCGAATGGAAGTTTGAAGGCGTTCCAATTTCGACGGAATTGATGGTAGATTCCAGTCTGCCGCCTGGAGACTATGTGTTGCAAATTGTGATAACCGATAAAAAGAACAGTAAAAAACAGGAAAGCAACGCGGTTCAAACCCTGAGCTTTACTGTTGTTGAAAAATAATACAACTCATAAGAAAATCAGGCAATACGGTACGTTCTTTCCGCACCGTATTGCCTGATTACCACTCCGGATATTTCATAACGATTCTATTGTATCCATGCCCTCTTGCGCCGCCGCATTACGAATCGGTAAATATCCGGGCAAAGTTCTATGCCTTGCCCAGGGCTTTCAGGACTTTTTCCGGAGTGGCCGGAGATTCCACCCATTTGCCTGTAGCGTTTTGGATGGCCATTACAATCAGATGCGTATTGGCCAGCGAATGGCTGATGCCGTTTCCGCCGTAGCAGGCGTTGCCTGCACGCGTTTCCAGCAGTTCCAAATCTATCGGCGGCATGTCGAGCATACTGACTTTTTTGTACTCAATCATATTCGCGCCGAGTTTCACCCCGGTATTCCGGTCGTAAATAAATTCCTCCGTCAACTGGCAGCCGATGGTGAAATCCAATACCTGGTGTATCTGGCCTTCAAGCGATGTGCGGCGTAAAATTTTGCCTGGATCGGCGACCACCGCGAAACGCAGCACTTCCACCTCTCCCGTTTCCGTGTCTACGGCGACTTCGCACGCGGTAACGTTCATGGTATCCATTTGTTTACCCATGGATGTCCATAACGCAGCCGGAGGCCGGATACCTGATTCGGTCGCAAAGAGATTGGCGCGGCACGCCTGCGCGAGCGGCATACTCTGCGACGGATCCGCTTTTACGATGACCCTGCCGTCGACAATGTCGAGAGCTTCAGGCTTCAATCCCTTGAACGGATTTGCCGCGGCGGGTGCGGCCGGGGCGCCCCTTCCGCCGGCGTCGGGAGCATTTGCGGCTTCTTTGATCACGGAGTCAAGAATCATACCTTTCAGTTTGTTTGCACATTCCTTCTGCGCCCAGGAAGATGCCGTCGAGCCGTCGCTGCCGCCGCCGAAAGGCCTGTATGATTCATGATGATCGTTGACGATAATTACATTATCGTAATCAATGCCAAGCTCCTCGGCGACGACCATGGCGTTACACTCAAGACCGTAATGGCCGATTATCGTACCGGAGGACGGCAGGTAGACCGTGCCGTTTCTATATTCAAGTTTAGGGTTGTATCCTCCGACGGAATGTCGCGGGCACTGGTTGTAACGGAAACTTACTCCGTGCATGCGGCCGTCGGGCAGTTTCCTCGCGCCCGTGGGGTGCCAGTCCCATTTCAGTTCTTTTTTTAGAACGGCGACGCACGCCTCGTAGCTCGGCAAAGGATTCGGATCGTCCTGCGACGTAGGCCCGTGAATATTAAGCGTCGCGATCTCTATTGGATCCTTGCCCAGTTTTTCGGCGATTAAATGTATGCCGGTCATTAGCGTATCCCAGCCCATGGGGTTGTGCTGACCGCTGGTATACATTTTGCCGCGGTTACTGTCCACAAGCTCCATGTTTTGCTTGATGTTCGTACATTTGACCGTGTAATAGGGGCCGAATGACTGGTCTACCGTGGTTCCGAAAGAGGAGCTTCCCGTCGCTCCGTTGTCGGCTATGGAGTAATCTTCAATGGCCGTGATAAGGCCGTTATTCTTATAGCCGATTTTCATATGCACAAAACGATCGTTCAGGTTGAAATCGTACTGATCCGCGCGGCCCTGGACGCATCTGACGGGACGTCCAACCCTTCGCGCGAGCGTCGGGGTGATCTGTTGCGTTTTACGGCTGCCCCAGTCGCAGTACCTGCCGCCTGTGAACATGCATGTCTGAAAAACTTTATTGGCCGGGACACGGTTGGCGCCCGCCACCGACCCGTGTCCCCATGGGACGCCTTCAATTTGCAGGCTTTTCCCTTCACCTCTAAGAGGATCGTCAAACCACCAGGCGACCGTGCCCAGCGGACTGGGAATATGTCCGGAAAACGCGGACGTGTTGATGTCAAACTCCAGGATTTGATCGGCTTCCTTAAAACCGACCTGGACGTCTCCTGAATTGTTGGTGGTAAATGAATAGGAGACGTTCCCTCTCTTTGGTGGATTGACTGTTTCGCCTCCCATCCCATCAGGCGCCGGTTTTGGCGCGGCGGCCTCTCCTCCGCCCTTTGCCTTTGGTGCAGCGCCCGGTTTTCCCGCCGCGGCGCCCGGTTTCGGCGCGGGTGTGTACGCGCGAGCCAATGGAGCTTCGGATTTTCTGCCTTCACGCACGTCGACAACATGTGGAAACACTTCCCAATCTATATCCAGCGCGCGCAACGCTTCTTCGCAAAGTTCTTCATTTTCCGCAATGACGAGCGCGCCGACCTCCATGCTTTCATAATCGGCGTAATCGGTTATTCCTCCAGCGCCCCTGAGATCGGGATCTTCCCAGGTGAGGACGTCGATAACTCCGGGAATCGCCTTGGCCTTGGAAACGTCTATCGATCTGATGCGGGCGTTCGCATGTGGGCTTCTTAGAAATTTGGAGTGCAGCATGTCGTGAACGGCATAATCAGCACCGAATTTTGCGACGCCCGACGCATGCGCCCAAGACAACCTGCCCGGAACGTTCGCTTTTCCGACAATTTTAAATTCTTTTCTCTGTCCGTTTATGCCTGCGAGATCGGCCATAAATATATCTCCTCATTTTATATCGTCTTGAAAACTTCTTAACTTTTATGCCGTCTTTGATTCTAATACGGAATCGCGTAGAATGGTAACGTTTTTTATGCGCCAAATATGAAATGCATCCTTAAAAATTAAATTCGTGAAAAAATAAAATAATTTTCAAAAATTCGCTTGACAGGTTGAGGTGCAAGGCCTACACTAAGCGGGTTCTAAGGAGCCTGATGTTCATTAATAGAATCTAGTGGAAACACTGGATTGGAGAGTGGCAAAGGGTTTCAGGTCTT
>Ga0082212_10004500_pt1 | contig 19319 bp, 14 predicted proteins | sample TergutNt197P3_FD_71548 | JGI IMG/M metagenome (GOLD analysis project Ga0082212, IMG submission 71548) | Neocapritermes taracua P3 segment gut microbial communities from Petit-Saut dam, French Guiana - Nt197 P3 | ecosystem: Host-associated > Arthropoda: Insects > Digestive system > Gut ... | reverse complement strand
TTCGATACCCTCTACGCAGAAGGACAGCGGCGTTACCTTGAAACGCTCTCTGCGTATGCCCGACAATTTATGGGGAGCCTTGAACGTCCGGATGTGGATTATATTTCAGGACTCAGCCCCATCATTGCCATTGAACAGAAAACAACAAGCCGAAATCCACGCTCCACGGTGGGCACCTTAACGGAGATCAACGATTTTCTCCGTCTCCTCTTTGCGCGCGCCGGGCGCGCCCACTCCCCGACTACCGGAGAAGAGATGGTTCGCTATACCCAGCCGCAGATAGCAGAGCATATTTTTCAACAATTTGAAAATCAGAAATTACTTGTTTTAGCACCCTTGGTAAAGGGGCGCAAGGGGCACTATAAAGAGTTGTTTGAACAACTTATCCGAAAGGGATTTTCGCAAGCGCGAATTGACGGAGTACTTCAAGAGTTGGTGGCAAACCTCAAGTTAGACCGATATAAGCAACACTTTATCGAAGTGGTTATCGACAAGATTGTTCCCACACCTCAGGGCTACGCCCGTTTGTTGTCCTCTGTGGCAACCGCATTACACCACGGCAAAGGGGTGTTGCAAGTTGTACACGTTGAGAGCGGTGTAAGTCGTTTTTTTAGCGCCCACCTGATGTGCCCCGTGAGCGGGCTCTCCTTTGTTGACCCTGCCCCACACAACTTCTCCTTTAACTCTCCCCAGGGCGCGTGTCCCCACTGCAAAGGATTGGGAGTAGTGTCGTCTGCTGACGTCAATAAAATTATTCCCAACAGAGAACTTTCCATTGCACAAGGGGGAATAGAGTTGCTGGGAAAAATGAGAGACACTTTGTTTTTTAGACAATTAGAGGCTCTATCCAAACGATTCGATTTTTCGCTCCACACCCCCATTGCGCAACTTTCCCAAGAGATATTGCATATTATTCTCTATGGCTCAGACGAGTTGATTCGAGTATCGACCCTTCAGGGGGGTGCCTATATGACCACCTTTGCGGGTGTGATTAACCATATCGAAAATGTGGCAGAGGAAGCGGAAGACGATTTGGACAGGGTCGAGCGCTTTTTGATGGAAAAGCCGTGCCCTGTGTGCAGCGGTACGCGACTCAAGGAGGAGGCGCTCTGTTTCAAGATAGACGGAAAGAGTATTGCGGAGCTTTGTGCGATGGATATTGGTGCGCTGTCCGCTTGGTTTACAGCGATTGAAGAGCGAATCACCCCCAAACAGGTTGCCATTGCCCGCGATTTGGTGAAGGAGATACGCGACAGACTCGGTTTTTTGGTGGATGTGGGGTTGGAGTACCTCTCTTTAAGTCGTGCCACCCGCAGTTTGAGCGGTGGTGAAAGTCAGCGAATCAGGTTGGCAACGCAAATAGGTTCCAAATTGGTGAATGTACTCTATATTCTTGACGAGCCGAGTATTGGATTGCATCAGCGAGACAACAAACGATTAATCAAAGCGCTTCAACGTTTGCGAGATGAAGGAAACAGCGTGATGGTGGTGGAGCACGATGAGGAGATGATACTTAGCGCCGATTGGGTTGTGGATATGGGACCCGGGGCGGGTCAAAAGGGAGGAGAGGTGTTATTTTCAGGGAAGGTATCGCAATTTTTGGCGTTGGACAACCCCCGCTCACACCCCATAAAGAGTCTCACTTTTGACTATGTAAAGGGTATTCGCTCGATACCTGTTCCCCAACACCGTCGAGGAGGCAATGGACGTGTAGTGCATCTTAGGGGAGCATCGGGAAACAACCTGAAGAGCATAGATGTATCTTTTCCGTTGGGATGCTTGATAGGGATTACCGGTGTAAGTGGCAGCGGCAAGTCGAGTTTGATAAACGACACCTTGGTTCCCGCCATAAGTCGCCATCTGTACCGTTCTGTGAAACAGCCGCTTCCACATACTCAAATAGAAGGAATAGAGTATATTGATAAGTTGGTAGAGATTGACCAAAGCCCCATTGGTCGGACACCCAGAAGCAATCCCGCCACCTATACACAACTCTTTTCGGATATCCGCAAACTCTTTGAAGAGACACCGGATGCCAAAATTCGCGGTTTTAAGGCAGGCAGGTTTTCGTTTAATGTTAAAGGAGGACGATGCGAAGAGTGCAGTGGCGCCGGCATCCGTGTGATTGAGATGAACTTTTTACCCAATGTACACGTGCCTTGCCGCGCCTGTAATTCTCAGCGATACAATAGTGAAACGCTATCTGTTCGATACAAGGGGAAGAATATTGCTCAAGTGCTCGACATGACCTTTAGTCAGGCAGCCCTTTTTTTTGAGCATATTCCATCTATAATGCAGAAAATTAAAATGTTTCAGAGCGTAGGGTTAGGATATATCAAATTGGGGCAACCCTCTACCACCCTAAGCGGGGGCGAGAGCCAGCGGGTCAAGTTAACGGGAGAGTTGTCGAAGCGTGAAACAGGAAATACATTGTATGTGCTTGACGAGCCCACTACCGGACTTCATTTTGAGGATGTGCGGATGTTGCTTGAGGTGCTTCAACTATTGGTAAACCACGGAAATACCGTCATGATTATTGAGCACAATTTAGACGTAATCAAAAACGTTGACTGGGTGATTGATTTGGGACCTGAGGGTGGCGCACATGGCGGAGAAGTAATTTTTGCCGGCACGCCAGAAGCGCTTGCACAAGAGACAAGTAGTTATACAGGGCAATATTTAGCCGAATATGTGTAACGAATGCTCCTTATTCGAAAAGGGAATTTTCATGACAGAGTGTTAGAAACTGTTTCTCAGACAAATAGTGCAAAATGATAAAAAAATGGGCAAGCATTGCATTTAATCCTTACATTTGTATCATCTCCGCAGCACATGACCCCTTAATCCATCATTCGTAACGTATCATTCATCACTCCTAACATGAACCTCATTTCCCTCTATTGCCGAAACCTCAACAAAGAGGTACTCTGCACACCCGGAACCACGTTGGCACAATTGGCACAACAGTTGGTGCTCAACCCGGCTGCCCCCTATTTGGCGGCATTTGTTGACCATAAACTCAGAGACTTGTCTTATGAGATGTACAAACCCTACAGTGTTGAATTTATTGACCTCTCCCATACAGATGGTGTGCGTACCTACGTTCGCTCGCTCAGTTTTCTGATGCAAAAAGCGGTGTACGACCTTTATCCGCAAAAGAAGATGATTTTGGACTATTCGGTGGCTAACGGACTGTACGGAGTGCTTGACGTAGAAAATCCTGTGGCATGTACACATCAGGAGTTAGAAGCCATTCAGAAAAGAATGTGTGAATTGGTTGTGATGAAGATTCCGTTTGTTCGTACTATCAAACAAATAGATGAAGCCATTGAGATTTTTACTTCAATGGGAAAAGCGCAAAAAGCCCTTCTGTTGAAAACAAGACAGAGATTTTCTACACCTGTTTACTATTTAGACGGTTATCCCGATAACTACTTTGGTCCGCTGGTTCCCGATACCGGCGTATTGCAGGTATTTGGTTTGATTCCGTATCATCAGGGGTTTTTGTTGCAATATCCCAGTCAGGAGCGTCATGGAAAGATTCAACCGGTAGTACGTCAAGATAAAATGTTTGAGGTTTTTAAAGAACACTCAAACTGGTGCGGCGTGATTGGCGCCAAAAGTATCGGCTCGGTCAACTCCCTCATTCTTGAAGGTAGGGCACCCAATATGATTATGGTTTCGGAAGCACTACACGAGAGAAAATATGCTCGGATTGCGGATGAGTTGTATAAACGACACCAACAGTTGAAGATGGTGCTTATAGCCGGTCCTTCGAGCAGCGGCAAAACAACCACCTCAAAACGATTGGCGCTTCATTCCAAAGTAGTGGGACTCAACCCTGTGGTGATAGAATTGGACAACTACTTTGTGGACAGAGAGCGAACGCCCAAAGATGAAGAGGGGAACTACGATTATGAAGCGTTAGAGGCATTGGACCTTGATTTTTTGAACTGCCAACTTCAAGAATTGTTTGAAGGGAAGGAGGTTGAGATGCCTCTATTTAATTTTAGGGAGGGAAAGCGCTTCTTTAACGGAGAGAAGATGAGGTTACGGGAGAACGACCTCTTGATCATGGAGGGTATTCACGGGTTGAATCCAAGACTTACCCAAGCTGTAGCGCCCGAGCACAAGTACAAAGTGTATGCTTCGGCACTCACTTCGCTCTCGTTGGACGAAAACAACCGTGTCTTTACCACCGATAACCGATTGTTGCGCCGCATTGTAAGAGACAATAAATTTCGAGGTATCAGTCCTGAAGAGACCATTTTACGTTGGCAGAGCGTACGGCGTGGGGAGAATAAGAATATCTTTCCCTATCAAGAGCAGGCAGACATCATGTTCAATTCGGCGCTATTGTATGAATTTCCGGTACTAAGGTACTTTGTTGAACCCCTCCTACGTCGCATTCCCCCCACATCACCTGCCTACCCTGAAGCGCACAGGTTGTTAAAGTTCCTGAAATATATTGAGTTTATGCTTCCCGAAAATTTTGTACACATTCCTACGGTGTCGGTCTTGCGGGAGTTTATTGGCAATAGTGGACTTGTGTAATATATTGCGAATCATATTTCAAAGCGGATTATCGCTTTTTTAGCCACTGTTCCGGATTTTGCTTGTTGGTGCCGTTCCAAATTTCAAAGTGAAGGGTAAATTCTCCATTGATTTCGGACAGAGTTCCCAAGGGGGTTCCGGCGGCTACGTCGTCTCCCGGCTTCACCTTTACGGCTCCCAACCTGCAATAAAAGGTGTAGTACGAACCGTGTTGAACCATGACACATTGATTGTATGCGGGTAAAATTCCGATCCATTTGACAACCCCCGGAAAGACGGCGCGCACTTCATCCACTTGATTGCCTGTGATACCCACTCCGTTGTTGAAGGGCATCTTTATTCCTTTTAGCTCGGGATGGTTGTGCTGTCCGTAAGGCTCTGTGATGACTCCATTGGTGAGGGGCCAGGGAAGTTGTCCTTTGTTCTGTTCAAAATTTGCAGCCAATACCCTGCTTGTCTCTGTTTCTGCGGGATTTGCTGCTTTTCGGTCATTTTCTGCTTCTGCCATGATGCGGGCAATCTCCTTATCGAGGGCGTCTCGCTCCCTTTGCTGTTGCTGCAACTGCGCCCTCAACCTCCCCTCTTGACGAGACAAATCGGCAACCAAAAGTTTTGATTGACGCTCCTCCATATTGATGGTGGTCAACTCTTTTTGCCGTTCCTCTTTTAAATTTTCAGTGTCTGTCCGCAATTTGCGTAACAAGTGAATCTCTTCGCGAATCACCTCGTCTGCCTCTTTTATTTGTGATGCTTGCTGAGTAAGGTATCGGGAGTAGTTTTTGAAGTATTGCCAGCGGCGGTAGGCTTGCGGAAGGTTGTCGCTGGATAGAATAAAGGTTGCCCATATCTGTCGATTTCTTTGGGTGTATGCCTTATACAATACCTGAAGATAGGAAAACTCTATTTTTTCATACTCCTCCCGCAGTATGCCGATTTCACGCCCTTTCTTCTCAATAGAATCGTTTAATTGCTTGATTTGCGACTCGATATTTGTGAGCAACAACTTTCTTGAGGCAACCTTTTGTTGCAACAACTCAAGTTCCCTGAGGGTTGTCTGTTGTTGCGCTTCATTGGAAGCAAGTTGCTTATCAATGACCTCAATTTGTCGCTCAATCTCCTGCTTCCGCCGGTTTTGTTCGTTCAAATCCTGTGCATATACGCTTACAGCGCAAATACACAACAATATAAACAATAGGGAACGAATAGTTGTACTCATCTTTTCATCTCCGTTTTGCGTTGTTCAATCTTCTTTTCCAACTCAGGGTTTTTTTCCTTGAGCCTTGCCTGCTCCCAATACATAAACGCCACATCAAACTCTTTGAGGGCATACAACACCTCGGCATAGTGGTCCAACACCTCTGCGCTCAAATCGCCTCCATACATCATCACCTGACGGAAAATCGTCTTTGCTTCCTGATACCGCCCCATGGTGTAGAGAACCCAACCGAAAGTGTCTAAATAGGTGGCATTTTTAGGCTCTGCATCCACGCTCTTTTTGCTCATTTCGTATGCTTTTTGCAGATTTTTTCCGGAGAGCGTGAGAAAATAGGCATAATTATTGAGTACGCCCGACTGTTCAGGGTCAATTTTGAGGCTCTTTTCATACGCCTGAAACGACTTCCGGGACTCGTCGGCTGCGTAGTAGAGGTCGCCCAAAATAGACCACGTTTGCGCCAAGAGGGCATCCCTGTTTTTTGCCAAAGGGATTACCGACTCAAATATAGCGATGGCTTCGGGAATTTTATCTGTTTGCCACGCGGCAATTCCAGCCATGGTCATGAAATCGGTCTGCTTAGGAAAGAGAGACATTGCCTCCCTTGCAGCGACATACAACGTATCCCAGCGCTGTAAAAAATGGTTTATTGAGAGATATTGTATCCAGGCATCCTGATCCTTGGGGTATCGTGTTACATTCTCTCGCAAAACCTCTGCTGCCCGATTATCGTATCCGGCTTGTATCAGGAAGCCTGAGTAACGATAGACTACCGCCGTATCCGCCTGATGATGCTGGTAAATTTTGGAGTAGAGGGTATCTATCTGTTTTAGAAAAGCAACTGCAAAGACACGATTTTGTAGCAGTTGTTCCATATAGTCCATCTTGAGTGAAGCGTCCAAATAGCCATCTTCCATGAACAGATTTATCTTCTCAAAATAGGCGTCGTACTCCTGCCGAAACCGATACACCTCTGCCTGACCAAAAATGGCGGGAATGTAACCTGAATCTTGTGCAACAGCCTCATTATAACACATTAAAGCAAGCGTATCTTTTTCTGTTTCTGCGTATAAATCACCCAACATGGTTAAAATTCGAGGAGAAGGGGACGATTGGGCTAACGCCTCCAACAAGGGCTGCGCCTCTTTGTATTTTCCCTGCATCATCAAGGTATTGAAGCGATAAAATCCGGTTGCTTCCGATGCGCCGCCGAACTTTTCAATTTCATCTATTAGGATAAGTGCCTTATCCATATCTTTTTGACTTAGGTACAAATTTGCCAAATCGTAGTAGAGATCGCTCTTTTTGGGGTAACGAGCCAACAAATCTTCATACACCTGTATGGCTAACGAAGGCTGTTGATTTATAGTATATAATTGAGCAATTTGGAGGTGATACCAGTAATTGGAGGTGTCGGCTTGCGCTGCGGCGTGCATATAGCGAAGCGCCTCTTCATGCTTTCCGTGGCTGAATGTGATGTTTGCCATATAGTAGAGTGCGGCATCGTGCTGCGGATTGATCTTGAGCAGGCGGCTAAAACAGTCCTCGGCATAGACGTAATCTCCCAAATGATACCCGCGTAAACCCTCCAAATAATAAGACGTTTCGGATCTCTCCGTCTTCTCTGTTTTATAGGCAATACCGCACGAACAGAGGGCGAAAGAGAGCCAAAGTAGTGCTGTAAAAGAAAAAAAACGCTTCATCCTGTTCATAAAATCAGGCACAAAGGTAACTTTTTATCGCAAATTTTTTTTGTGGATGCAACTTTTTTCCGTTTTTTTGCGTCTGTATAGCACAAACGTAATGAGCATCGGTATCAAAAGGGGGATAAGCTTAGAAGAGCTGGCACAACGGTCTATGCAGCACGACAAGATAGCGCAACGCCTTCTTTATGAAAGTCTTTCAGGAAAGATGTTGGTTGTGTGCAGGAGGTATGTGGGATGTAGAGAGACGGCGAGAGATGTGATGCACGATGGCTTTATCAAATTGTTTGAGAAGCTGGGAAGCTATTCAGGATTAGGTTCTTTTGAAGGATGGGCGCGAAAAATGTTCATAAATACGGCGTTAACGTATTTACGCAAATCGAATGTTTTGCGGTTTAGCGAGCCGATAGATAACTCCTACTCCGCTCTCTCTTTGCAAAATCAGGAGTTGAACAGGTTCTCTGCGGACGATTTGCTTGCATATATCGGATTGATGCCCCCTGGTTTTCGGACAGTGTTTAATCTCTTTGCCATTGAGGGATATTCGCATGAGGAGATTGCAAAGATGTTGGGTATTAGTGAGGGCACTTCGAGATCCCAATACATAAGGGCGCGTAGATGGCTTCAACAAAAGATAAAAGATGAATTATAAATATAAAATGTTAAAAATAAAACACATAAAACAGGTAAAAGTGGTTACGGTTGTTGCATCCGTGGTCGGATTTGTCTTAGGACTCTCCGGATGCCTTGAAAAGGAAGAGTTCCCTTCCTCCGCGGCTCGGGCAGAAGAGCCTTTTGCTCTTTTTAAGATTCAAATGGCGCTCATCGACTTCGACTCTCAGGAACCCTTGGCAGACGTCCTTGTCAAGTTGGTAAACAATGCCTCCGCAACACCTTTCACGGCTACATCTGCCGAACAGGTTTCCGACTCAACAGGGATTGTGCACCTTGCCGTTGCTTCTGCCCCTCGTGCCCCCAAGGAGTTTCTATTTTCATGTACAGATACAACACAAACCCGAATGTTTCAACAAGGGTATATCTCGGTTCTATTTTTTGCCCCCGTCTTTACCTATTTCCCCAAAGACGCCGCAGTATGGGGCACGCGCTATCAAGGAACAACAGAATTGGCGGTTACCCGTGAATTAACACAGATGAATGATGAGTAACGGAGTGTTTGAAGATTATTTGAAAGAGAGGCTCTATAATCATATTGAGCAGATTGAGCCTGATGGTTGGGATGTTTTTTTGGCGCACCAAAGGGCACGGAAGCACCGGAAAATGATATACAGGCGCTCTCTCTATGGTACGGCTGTGGCTGCCTCCGTGTTGCTCTTTCTGTTTCTTTTGCCGGGAACAATCACACCACCTGACACCGCCGCCCCCACGATATCACTTTTGAATCCGACATCAATGAGACGTTCCTTAGATTCCCTCCATGTTGAAGATACTGAACAATCTATGGTTGATGATGTTAGAATGGCTTACCTTGATGTACGCAAAGAGGCGAAAGTGGCTGTGGATGTCGTCATTGAGAAAGAGATGGTAATGCCCGTGATTGAGGAAGAGGTTCAAAAACAAGTTGTGAATTCGGTGTCGGACAGTACGGAGAAACAAGTCGCTGTTTCTCAATTAGATCCGCAACAAAGTGGGAATAATCAATTGAATATTCATTTTGCGTACGAAAAAGAGTCGGAGATATCTCCAAGAAAGCGGAATAACGTTTCTGAAGGATGGTCGATTGCCGTTGCCTCTGCCTATTCAAATGCAGCCGGAGAAGCGCCCTTTGCGCCTGTAATGCAAATAATGACAGCGAGGACGCGAACTTTTTCCACTCCTGTTGGTTTGTCGGATAATCAGGAGCGGACTGCCTTATCGTTTGCACCTCCCATCTCCATCGGCATCAACTTCCAGAAAGAGCTATATTCGTGGCTATCTGTTGGGGTGGGGGTAAACTACACCCTGTTGCAGAGCAAATTTTCCAACTCCTATAACTATTATGGCGAAAATTACACCATTCGTTACTATCTGCACTACGTTGGATTACCCGTTTCGGCACTCTTTTACCTTGTTCATCAGCCTAAATTACACGTATATGCCTCAGCAGGTGGAATGGTGGAGAAGGCGGTAACGGCATACTCCACGTTCTCTTCTAAGTATTCAAATAATTCGGAGAACTCTTTTGTGAAGGGGCTTCAGTGGTCTGTGTATGGAGGATTGGGTGCAGAGGTGCTCTTGTCTCGTATGTTTGGGGTCTATTTTGAGCCGGGAATGGGATACTTCTTTGATTGTAAACAGCCCCAAAGTATTCGGACGGTGCAGCCGGCGCAATTTAAGGCGGAGATAGGGCTTCGTGTGAGGATTTGATGTTAAGTTCTAGGGTGTGGTTTTTGTTCCGCGGAGATCCCGAATTTGTCTTGCCAATTTTGAGGCAAATACAAAGTCGTTCAGTTCGGGACAGTTGGTGTGAATAATCTCCTCTTTGGTGCCTTCCCACGCCTTTCTTCCCTTATGGACAAAGATTAACTTATCGCCTATTGCCATCACCGAGTTCATATCGTGGGTGTTCACAATGGTGGTCATTTGGTATTCCTGCGTAATTTCATAGATAAGTTGGTCGATAATAATGGCTGTCTGGGGGTCTAAGCCCGAATTGGGTTCGTCGCAAAAGAGATACTTGGGATTGAGGGCAATGGCACGGGCAATGCCCACCCGCTTTTGCATCCCGCCGCTCAATTCCGATGGGTAGAGATGCCGGGTATTGGGAAGATTTACCCTTTGCAGGCAAAATTCCACCCGAGCACTCTTCTGCTCTACATTCCAGTCGGTAAAGAAATCCATGGGGAAGCGCACATTCTCCTCCACAGTGGCAAAATCGAAGAGTGCCGACCCCTGAAACAAAATCCCCATTTGCTGCCTCAACAAACGCACCTCTTTGCTGTTTAATGAACTGAACGGAGTCGAATCATAGATAATTTCACCGCTGTCTATCTTGTGCAGTCCAATGATTGATTTTAGCAACACTGTCTTTCCCGAGCCGCTGGCGCCAATAATCAAATTGGTTTTTCCGGTCTCAAAAAGCGTAGAGATGTCTTTCAGTACAGGCTGCTCGCCAAACGATTTCCAAATATTTGTTAAGGTAATCATCCGGCTTACAGCATTATATTTGTTATCAACAAGTTTACAATCAGTATCATAAAACTGCACACCACAATCGCTCGTGTGCTCGATCGACCCACGCCCAATGAGCCGTTGGTGGCATTGTATCCATAAAAAGCAGATACAGAAGTAATAATTACACTAAAGGATGCCATCTTAATCATACTGTATATAAAAAAGTAGGGTTGGAAGGCGAATTGGAGCCCCTCCACATATTGTTCCATGGTAATCAATCCCGAAGAGATGACCATAAGCCACCCGCCAACCAAACCGCAAAGAAAACTAATCAACATCATTAGGGGGTTAAAGAGGGTGGCGGCAGATATTTTGGGGAGGATTAGGAATCCGGCTGAATTGATGCCCATCATCTCCATGGCGTCAATCTGCTCCGTAATGCGCATACTCCCCAACTCCGAAGCGATGTTAGACCCCACCGTTCCCGCCAATATGAGCGCAATGAGGGTGGAGGAGAACTCCAATACCAAACTTTCCCGAACCATATAACCCACATACATTTTGGGGATAAAGGGATTTTCTAAGTTGGAGGCTGTTTGTACCACCAAAACGGCGCCCACCGCTACGGAAATAATCATAATCAGGGGGATTGTTTTGATACAAAGTTTTTCCAACTCTATAAAGAAGTAGCGCCAAAAGATGCTCCACTTCTCAGGTTTGGTAAAAACGCGCTTCATCAGGAGGCTGTATGCGCCAATGAGTTTTATTCCGTTTTCGATATTCACGCCACAAAGATAACACGATTGATAAAAATCTCATTTGTTATTTATCTTTGCGGCTTAAAAAATGTTTCATTGAACCCGCTGTACCATCTTGGACTTTGGCTTTACCGATTGGTTGCCAGATTAATATCGCCTTTCCACACTAAGGCGGCTCTTTTTTCGAAAGGGCATAGCGCTCTTATCTACAAAATGAAGCAACAGATTACGCATGAATGTCCTATTGTGTGGTTTCATTGCGCTTCGTTGGGAGAATTTGAACAGGGACGTCCCATCATGGAGGGGTACAGGCTTGCCCAGCCCGGACACAAAATTGTCGTTACTTTCTTCTCTCCATCCGGCTATGAAGTGGTTAAGGGAAACCCTGTGGCAGATTGGATTTATTATTTGCCGTTGGATACTTGCCGAAATGTTCGTCGTTTTCTGGATACGGTGCAACCCGTTAAGGCGATTTTTATCAAATATGAATTTTGGTATAACTTCTTGAGGGCGTTAAAAAAGCGGGGTATTCCCACCTACATTGTTTCGGCTGCTTTCCGCCCTTCTCAGCCTTTTTTCAGGTGGTATGGCGCTGTTTTCAGGCGAATGTTGCGGATGTTTACTTGGTTGTTTGCACAAGACGGCGCTTCAGAGTCGCTGCTGCTGCAGATAGGCGTTTCAAACGTGATTGTGGCGGGAGATACTCGCTTTGATAGAGTTTGGAAGCAGTCGCACACACCGTGTTCCCTGCCTGTTGTGGAGGCGTTTTGTTGTGAGGTGAGTGGTGGTGCTGCGTGGGTTTGTATAGCCGGAAGTACGTGGCCACGTGATGAAGCGTTGCTGCTCCATCTCCTTGAAGCGCACAGGCAGGTCAAACTCATTCTGGTTCCCCACGAAGTTGATGAGGATCATATTGAATCTATTATGAAGTTGTTTGCTCCTTTTTCACCGGTTCGATATTCCCAATTGTCCGGCGCGAAGAAGGTGCTGCATGGTGCGGAAATAGTTCCGGATGGTGCGGAGAAGGTGTTGAAAGACGCGGGATGGATTCCAAGTGGCGTTGGCGTTTTGGTTGTCGATACCATTGGGCTGTTGTCCTCGCTCTATCGTTATGGCTCTATGGCATATTTGGGCGGTGGGTTTGATCATGGGATTCACAATACGCTTGAGGCGGCGGTATATGGAGTTCCCGTTATTTTTGGTCCTAAATATGAGCGGTTTAACGAAGCGGTTGACTTGGTTCGGTTGGGCGGAGCATACTCCATCCGTTCCCAACAGGAGCTACTTGCCCAAATCGGACGATGGCTTTCTGAACCGGAGAGGCGTACAGAGGCGGGGCGCGTTTGTGCAGCGTATGTAGCGCGCCATGGAGGGGCAACGGAACAAGTGCTTGACGCTATTTTGGAGCGCACAGATGATGGTTGTCAAAAAAGTCGGATAGACGTTGGGTAAACTGTGAAAAACGGGGTTGCCCCAGGGCGGTGAGGGCGCCGTTGTCGGGCGCCACATAGAGGATGGGCGCACCTGAGGCGGCGGCGTGCAGGCGGGAGGAGAGGGCGTGCTCTCCAAGGCTAAAGGCGATGATTCGGTTGGCAAAACGCGGTATGCTATAGAGCGATAATAAGCGCTCTTCATCTTTGGAATTTTGGCAGAGGGTAACGATTTTGACCAAATGAGCACCCTGAAGCAACGCTGTGTCTGCAACGGCGCATAGTTGGGGCGTATGGGGCGTGGTGTTGAAGTTGTGGTACGAAGCGATGATTTGGGTGGCGTAACGTTGTACGGCGTTGTATAGCGGAGCGCTGAAACAATGGGGCGTATCGTATTCCAGATCGATATAGGCGGGCGGGGCGGGGGAGAGGAGGGCGAGAAAGAGGTCGTGCCGAACTTCCTGAGGGATGGCTCCGGGGCGGCAGGTCAATACAATTTTATGGCTGTATTTGTGGAGAAGGGGCGCAATGGCTTCCGTCATCTGTACCGTTGTCTCTCCATGTTGAAACATCAGGTCAATACGCAACTCCATTAAGTCGGTCTCTGCTGCATGAACCACCCATTGGGTACGCCAATCCGCTCCCAAACTTATGCAAATCTTATAGGCGGGTTGCACCACTGTTTTCCAAACGGCGTTTAAGTTCTTCTATTTCTCTATCTTTTTCTTCGATTGTTTTTATGTTTTCTTCGATTGTTTTTATGTTTTCTTCGATTGTTTTCTCTTTTTCTGCAATGAGTTCATCTTTCATGAGTAATTCGCTAATATAGTCGTCTTCCATCTGCATCTCTTCCCGTACTTGCTTGGATTCGGATGCCTCGCGTAATTTTCTGATTATACGCCGGTATTCGCCGGAAAACGGACGCTCGTCTATATTCAAAATATGCCTGTTTTCTGTGATATTATCTTGGTTAAAAACACTTAACAAGTTCTCTAACTCATTCCTGCGTCTCTCTTTTAATTGCCGAACCTGAACAATCCACGACGTGTGGTGCAGACTTTGGATAAATTCATTCTTCGTGTCAAGTTCTTCCCCTGTTGTGAGGTCGCTTACAATGTAATCCACTTTAATGATTGGACTGTCCGACAGACTTATTTCATAGTTTAACAAATAGACGCAATAAATTTGTCGTGCTTTTACCCTATGCTTGTCATAGGTATTCTCTGCGCTCTGGTACATCGTGCCCAAATAGCGCCGGAAACGCATGATGTCTGTGGCAAATTTGGCTTTTTGAAGTTCGATGATTACTGTTTTGTACGTTCCGTTTTCTGTCTCTATTTTTGCCGCAAAATCAAAACGACAAACAACTATTTGCTCTAATGTTCTGTCTATCTGCTTTTTTTCAACTCCGGATTTTAAATGGTATTCTGTGGAAGTAAAATCCAATTCTACGATTTTTTCCCCAATGATTGCCGACAAAAACGTCTTTGCAACTCTGCTGTCGCTCATCATGTATTTGAATACCGTGTCGTATATGGGATTGGCGATGTTCATGACGCTAAAATTATTTTTGCAAATATATGTGAAATTGTGGAACTATTTGCAGATGGATAACAGTTTCTGGGAAAAATGCAGAGAGAAGATATTCAGGAACTGTTAAAAGGCGATATTCCCGTGCGCAAGTTTCAGCGCCTCTGCAACCTCGTCAATGGAGATTTGATATGGAAAGGGAGCGCCCAGCTCTTTGAGCAAGATAAACCGGATGGAGGTATCTGTGCGTTTTTTATCGAGAAGCATCGCGTTACAGAGGTCGTCTAAGGAGCAGGGTAGTGTTGTGGGGAGGGTGCATTGGGTGTAGAGGCGCTTTAGGCGGGGAAGAAGCGATCTATCTACATGTGCATAGCGTATCGAAAGGGCTATTGCATACAATATTCCTACGGCAACGGCTTCACCATGTGTGTAATTTTCATTGCTTTGCGATACACTTGCTTCTTTGATGTTTTGCGTAGTGATGATTGCAGTATCGTTGTTTAATATGTTGATTATATTTTTATTTCTTGCTTCTACTTGATGTTGTTGTACAGCCTCGATAGCGTGCCCCACCGTGTGTCCAAAGTTTAAGATGCGGCGTAATCCCTGCTCTCGCTCGTCTCGCTCTACAATGCCACATTTAAGGCGGTGAGAGGCTGCCAAAAGATAGTGGATCGTTTCGGGTTGTAGCGCCAATATGGATTGGGTATGTTGTTCGATGTAGTTCAACAGCGCAGGGGAACCAATGAGGGCGTGTTTGATCACTTCGCCCAAACCGCTACGGATCTCTTTTTGGGGGAGGGTATGTAGTAGTTGAGGGTCATACAGGATTGATTGCGGTTGCATGATACACCCTGCCATATTCTTGATTCCGTTTACATTTACTCCGTTCTTTCCGCCAATGGCGGCATCGGTTTGCGCCAAAAGGGTAGTGGGAACTAAAACAAAGGGGATGCCGCGCATATAGATGGAGGCAACAAAACCGGTGATGTCGCACACAATGCCGCCGCCGACACCTACCAACCACGTTGTTCTGTCGGCTTCAAGGGTCATCAACTTTTGGATAACCTCTTGTACCGTTTCCAAACGCTTCAACCGCTCATTCGCTTCAATCACGATTCGGGGAAGTGGAGGGAGGCGGTCGTAGTATAGTTCATTTACTTTTCTGTCAACCAACAGAATGGCGCGTTTTCCCATAAGGTGCTCAGGGAGATGGTCAATGGGGCATAACTGCGGCTTGGTGCAACGAAATTCCAGTTGTCGGACAAAGGGCTTCGTTTCCACATTGAGGTGCTCGCTGTTTGCTTCCTTGCTGTTTGTTCCACCGTTGTTTGTTTCCTTACTGTTTGTTTCCTTGCTTCCTGTTTCCCTGTCGTTTACCTCCTTTCCGCTTGTTTCCTTGCCACCTACTTCCTTGTTACCTCCCCCTCCGTCGTGTGTTTTGCCACCGTCTCTCCCTTCTGTTTTTCGCATGAGTTCCGCGTTTGCCCTCTCCTCTTCTGCAAGTCCCCTCTCCTCTTCCTCCTCGCCCGCCTGCATAATCCCTTGTTGGCACATTACCGCCTCCTGATGAATCAGCGCAAAGAGTTGCTCCAAAAAGAGGGTCGAGATGCCCGATAGGTCGCCTTGTTGCCGGATTCGCGCAATAAGCCCTTCCCACCGCCTCTGTTGAAAAATGGTGATTCCGCCCGCCCTTTTGACCGAGCCAATCTCCGCCACAACACGCATTCGTTGCGCCAAAGCTTCTACAATATGGTCGTCGCACAAATCTATTTGCGTCCTGAGGTCCTCCAACTTATTCTTTATACTGTGGTTGGGGGCATCCGGAGAACGCAGTACCAAAGTGTGTATCAATTGTTCAAATTGGGAGGGTGTCAATTGCTGTTGCGAGTCGCTCAATGCCTCGTGGGGGTGGGGATGCACTTCGATCATCAACCCATCGAAACAGAGGTCCATTGCCTTTTGCGCCAAAGAGGGCACCCATCGGCTGTTGCCGGCAATGTGGCTGGGGTCGCACAAAATAGAGATATGCGGCATAGATCGTTTGACCTCCATCGGGACCATCCATATTGGCGCATTCCGGTATCCTCCATACTTATAAACGCTAAAACCACGGTGTATCGCCACCGGATCTACAACTCCCGCTCTTTGAAAACGCTCTATTGCGCCCATCCAAAGCGCCGCATCGGGATTGACGGGATTCTTGACAAACACCTTTATCTCCGTTCCTGCCAACGCTGAGGCAATCTCTTGCACCGCAAAAGGATTGACCGTAGTGCGGGCGCCCACCCAAATTCCCTTTAATCCCGCTTTGAGTACGGCTTCTACATGGAGGGCTGTAGCTACTTCGGTAGCCACAGGCAACTGAAATTCTGCTTGAATTTGAGAAAGCCACTCCAATGCCTCTGTGCCACATCCTTCAAAATCATTTGGATGTGTACGTGGTTTCCACGCTCCGGCGCGAAAAAAATCGACTCCCAAGCGTGAAAGCGCCTGCGCAATTTCGCGCAACTGCGCAAGAGATTCGGCGCTGCATGGACCGGCAATAATAAAGGGACGATTCACGTTACGGCTCCCGAATCAATTTGCGAATCTCCTGTTTTCCCTCTTTCCAGCGGGGAATGTCTATCTTGGGACCCACCACCTCCACCACCTTTGCCGCAAGGATGGAGCCGATATTGCCGCATTTTTGTAAAGATAGCCCCAGCGAGTGTCCGTATAAAAATCCGGCGGCATAGAGATCGCCTGCACCCGTTGCGTCAATTACCCTTGCAGGCCACGCCTCAATCGGGTAAAAGGCATCCCCCTGTTTGACCATCGACCCCTCTTTGCCTATCTTTACCACCGCAATGTTACAAACCTGAGCAATCATATCCAATGCCTTACGTGGCTCTGCTCCAGTAAATGCCGTTGCTTCGTGCTCGTTGGCAAATACGATGTTCACGTAGTTCTCCACAATGTCGTGCAAAAAAGCCTCATTGGACTCCACCACGTTGTAACTTGCCAAATCAATCGAAATCACCATACCTGCAGCCCGCGCTAAATGCACCGCCTTACGAACCAAATCCTGATTTTGCACCAAGTAGCCCTCCAAATGAAAATAGTCGTAACCGGAAAAGTAGAGCGGCTTTAAATCATCAGGGCACAATTCAAGCGCAGCGCCCAAATAGGTGGCAAAGGTGCGCTCCGCTTCGGGTGGCGTAATAAAGACCATTGCCCTTCCCGATGCTGCATCTCCCTGAAACAGCATGGAACTGATTCCGTTGCGTACCTGATCGGAGTGAAAAAGTGCCCCAATTTCGTCATCTCCCACTTTGCCAATAAAGCCGGAAGGCATCCCCAGAACCGCAGTGCCGGTAATGGTGTTGGCGCAGGAGCCTCCCGCCACATATTGTACGCCCAACGGTTTGAGTGTATGCCAAATCTTATCGCCGGTGGCGGCGTCCACGTGCTGCATACTTCCTTTGCGCAGGTGGTAATAGTTGAGTAACGAATCGTCAGGCAATACCGCCAAAATATCGGTCAGCGCATTGCCGATGCCAAGAATAGATTTCATTTGATAGGGTTCCATGTTTTTAAGATCAGTAGTTGCGGCAACAAAGATAGGCAATAAATCACTACCTTTGCCCTAATTTGCAGTTGTATGAAGAAAGTTGCCACATATCTCCTCCTTTTGGGGTTAGCCGTCTTGCTGCTCCATTTTTCTTTTCGTGGCATTAAGTGGAATGAATTTTGGGCGGATATTCAAATTGCTAATTATAAGTGGATTATTTTTTCAATGGCTTTCGGTGCGATGGGCTTTTGGATTCGCGCTATGAGGTGGAGGGTATTGATTCGAGGTGCAGGGTATCAGGTGAGCAAGGGAAGCGCCTTTGATGCGGTGAATATGGCATACCTTACCAATTTTGCGCTTCCCAGAGCGGGTGAGTTGGCTCGATGCGGCGTCTTGACCAAAACAGCAGGGATTCCCTTTGATGCGCTTTTGGGAACGGTGGTTTTGGAGCGCGCCTTTGACATATTGTGCCTCTTGGCGGTTTCCGCCCTGGTGATTACTTTGCAATGGAATGTATTTGGACTCTTTATGGAGCAGCAACTTTGGAATCCATTCCTGGAGCGTATTCAGGATAAAATCTCCTTTTGGATTATTGTACTGTTGGTGTTATTGATTCTTTTTGGATTTCTCATCCTCTTTAGAAAATCTCTTCAAAAGAGTACGTTTATGATGAGGGCATACGAAATGGCAGCCGGATTGTTTCGAGCAATCAGGAGTGGTTTCAGAACGAAACAAAAAGGGGCATTTTTGGGATATACACTGACGCTGTGGTTGTTCTACTGGGCTACTTGCTGGTGTACCATCATGGCATTTCCCCTTGCCGCGACACTTACACCCATAGATGCCCTGTTTTTGATGGTGGTGGGAAGTATGGGATGGGTAGTGCCGGTGCAGGGAGGAATGGGCGCATTCCACTTTATTGTCTCTTTGGCGCTGACGTCCGTCTATGCCGTTGGTCAAACGCAAAGTATTGTCTTTGCCACCATCTCACACGAGTCTCAGGCGGTAACCATGATTCTGTTTGGGCTCTTTTCGTTGATACGTATTGGATTCGCCAAAAAGAGGCAGGGAGTGTAAGGTGTCAGGTTATTTTGCAGACGCAAGCCCTACCAAATAGGTAAAGATAGGAAAGAAGTCGTCCAAACCCTTTGAAGTGGGACCTTCGGGGTGAAACTGTACCGAAAAGACGCGGGGATTTCCCTTCATCTCCATGCTCTCCACCACTCCGTCTGAAGTCCGCCCCGTAACCACAAAGCCGGGGGCGACGTCTTTAACAGCCTGATGGTGAAAGGTGTTTGAGACGATGGTGGTTGTGCCCAAAATGGTCGCCAACACGGAATTTGGTGTCAAATCAATGCGATGGGTACCATACCAAGATGGGGCTTGTTGGCGATGTTTTAATACGTTAGATGACCGTAGTTGAGAGGGGATGTCTTGATAGAGCGTTCCGCCGCACGCTACGTTCAT
>Ga0082212_10004499_pt1 | contig 19320 bp, 22 predicted proteins | sample TergutNt197P3_FD_71548 | JGI IMG/M metagenome (GOLD analysis project Ga0082212, IMG submission 71548) | Neocapritermes taracua P3 segment gut microbial communities from Petit-Saut dam, French Guiana - Nt197 P3 | ecosystem: Host-associated > Arthropoda: Insects > Digestive system > Gut ... | reverse complement strand
TATTGTTTGCTCAATTCCGATGTTGAAGTAACGGAGTATTGGGTAGAACCTATTATTGCGTTATTAGACGAAAACCCTGAAGTGGCGGTTGTTCAACCCAAATTATTATCTTTTATAAACAGGCAACAATTTGAATACGCTGGAGCATGCGGTGGTTTTATTGATTATCTCGGCTACCCGTTTTGTCGCGGCAGAGTTTTTGAATGTTTGGAAACCGATACAGGACAATATAACGATGCTATAGAAATATTTTGGGCAACCGGCGCCGCATTGTTTGTAAGAAGTAGCATATATCAAGCTTTGAACGGCTTAGACGAACTGTTCTTTGCTCACATGGAAGAGATTGACTTTTGCTGGAGGGTAAAGAATTTAGGACACAAAATTATGTTTGAACCTAAATCGGTAGTATATCATGTGGGAGGAGGAACATTGCCAAAAAATAGCTCAAAAAAAACCTATCTCAATTTTAGAAATAATTTGTTCCTTTTACTCAAAAACCTTCCGAAAAATAAACTCCTACCCGTCTTTCTTCTGCGTTTCCCATTAGATGCTATTGCAGCGCTTTTCTTTTTATTACAAGGACATTGGCGAGATGCAACAGCCGTTTTTCGTGCACAACTCTCGTTTTTGAGACAGTATCTTATTATTAAACGAAAAAGAGATAAGATAAACGAACAGGTTTATAAACAAATGTTTAGGAAATCTATTGTTGTTGAATATTATGTAAAGAAGAGAAAACGATTTGACGGACATAATTTGTTATAAAAAAAACTTTGGAGGTGTTTATTTCTTTACACCCTAACGGGATTAAAAATAGAATATTAAAATACAATAATTTAACAAATTATATTCAGATGAAAAGAAAACTACTCCAAACCATTTCCGTTGCGCTAATATTGATAGGTGCACTCTTTACCTCCTGCACCACCCCAAAAAACATTCAAAATATTAAAAATGCGGGCGTTGTTTTAAAAGATAGTTATTCGTATTACATAAACGACTCGCTTACTTTTTCTTATAGATTTCCGGGCTGTTGTTATAAGGGCATTGTTAACCAAAAAGAAATAAAAGAAAATTTTCAAAAAGTAAACAAAAATCTTCCTGTAAATCATTGTATTGCTTGCTTTAGAGAGGGCGGTTCGCCCGATTATGTGCATTTCGTTTTTTATTATCAGCACAAAAAAAACACGCACAATAAATGGTTGAATGCCATAAAAAGAAGTTCTGAAAATTTCTATGCTAATGAAAACAAGTATGTTGTAGGAAAATATCTCCCTTTAGAAAATAATAAAGGCTCTATTTATATCATTGGACATATCAGTAATTTTAGTAATGATAATTATCATAACGTAAAAGTAAATAATGTTCATTATGATTACTTTAATTATAATTTTTCCATTCTTAAAGCAAACTATGAAGATATTTTTAACTCAATAAAAACCAATGCGCAGTATAGAGATATTACCTTTTTCTTCCCCATTTGATATTGCAAGAGAATGGGAAATGTTGGAAGATTCAACCATTAATTATGTAATGCCTGTTTTTCAATTGAAAAATCATGAAGAAAATTACAAGGATAATCTAATGAATAGAGGAACTTGGATACAAGCATACGGCACATTTATATCGCGATTATCGAATGAAGAAAAAGAGGTTCTAAGCACCGCTGCCGAGTTTCGCAATCCTTATGATTTGAAATACAATGTTGTATCATCAAAAAATGCATTAAAAACTGATGAGGCTGCGTTGCATTATTTAATTGAAAAATGTAAAGATGAGCGTGTGGTAATGCTCAATGAAAACCATTTTACGCCCCGAAACCGTATGTTTTGCGAAATTTTGTTAGACAGTCTTTATAACTACGGTTTTCGGTATTTTGGCATGGAGGCTGTTTTTGAAAACGAAACGGTACTGAATAACAGGGGCTTTGCCACCACTCGCACCGGTTTTTACACCCGCGAACCGATGATGGCAAATCTAATACGAAAAGCCATTCACAAAGGATATTATGTTTTTGGGTATGATGATTTTACAAGCGAAAGAGAAAGAGAAGAAGCAGTTAATATTTACAATAAAACGTTTGCAAAAGATTCTTTGAGTAGAGTATTGATTTTTGCCGGTTTTGGACATATTAACGAAGCAGCAACCCACAAAGCATGTATGGCTCGTGAGTTTTTTCTACTTACCGGCATTGACCCGCTTACTATTGAGCAACAGTTATTTGCAACAGAAGATGCCTACTTAATGGTGTTGGACACAACCACTCTAAAAAACAGAAACAGTGTTTGCGATATTTTTATTGCCAATAATATTGATTATGAATTATTTGTTAAATAATGATTTGTCGGAAATTACCATTAAGTTGCCGGAAGGCAGGTATTGTTATGTAATTAGGAACAGGTATGGGGATACCATCTATATCGCATTTTGAGAGTAGGCTATTAGCAAAGCGAACCCCACAATGATCACACCAATTAAAATCAAATATAAGAAAGAGATGGCAATGGCTTTCCACAGCGTTCGCCTCCATCTTTTAGTTTGGTAGAATTTGCGGAGCGCGATGGTAAAATAGATTCCCGGAATAATGAAAAACAGGAAATTACACCAATCCGGGTAACTAATGGTATGTGTTACAAATAAATCCGGAATGTTTATCAGCGTTAATAAAAGGTATAAAAACGTATGAAAATGAACCGCAAACATTAAATGGTACACATAGTAGTATTTGGCGCGCCTGAAAAATAGCATAAGCAATAAAGCAAAAACAGGAATAAGCAAAAACGAAACGTAGGGTAAATATTTGATAAACAATTCATCTATCTTTTTTTTGTTTTCATCTGTAATGGTCATTAAACGTTCCTCAAAATCATTTTCGGCAATTTGACTTGTATCTGTATCTGTGGTGTCCGAAACGGAGTTCCCCAAATTAATTTCTACTAAGTTTTTGTGTTTTCTGCTTTCTACTTTACTTTCAGAGCTATTTTGGCTAACCAAAAGGGCGAAGAGAATGAGCGATACCATCCAGAATAATTTAACGGGATGCACGTATTTGTTAATTTTTCCATTGCGGTATTCTTCCGATAAGAAACCCGGGCGAAACAGCAGATAGAATAACGTTCGGGGCGCCTTTGCATCAAGGGCAAAAGCATTTTCCAACACCTGACCGGCAAGATTTACAATAGGTTGTCCGGCGCCAGCAAAAACATCTTGTCCGCACTCGTGGCAGTAGCGTCCTTGTGTTTCTGCGCCACAATTCCGGCAAGTTTTATCCTCTGGTAATGCGCGTTTTTTTCTCTTTATCCACTTCATATTTTATTTGTTTGATAATTTTAAGGAAATCATTTTTTTGAGGTGCAAAAGAAGGAAAAATATTGATTATTTTTTCAGCACAGAGGCACGAAGGACACAGAGAGACACAGAGAATAGGACGCTATGCATCAATTCATTCAAGAAAATAATAAATATCCTGCAGATAACACGAAGGGAAAAATCTCTGCTCAGGTGTTTGTTGAGTTTATTATAGAAAAAGATGGAACTATCAGCAACGCAAAAATTTTAGCGGGAGCAAAACCCGAATTAGATGCAGAAGCATTGCGTTTGGTTAATATGTTTCCCAAATGGAAACCCGGCAAACATAAAGGTAACTTGGTGCGGTGTTTCTTTAGCATACCGATTAGGTTTTCTATAGAATAAAGCAGAAAACCTTATTTACACCTTATCAAACAAAAACAACCTTAGTAGTAGTGAAATAAAACAACATTATTACCTCCCCAGCATCGCCCTAATCTTCTCCACATCGCCCTTGCGCTCTTCCGGAATAACACCGGCATCCTCTAATTCTTTAAGATCTTTTAGAAGTACTTGATTAAAAGTTTCATTGTTTTGGTAAATGGTTTGCGACAACTCTTTGTAAATTGCCTCCGCCTCCGCAAAACGATTTTGGAAAAGCAACGCATGAGCCAAATTGGTTTTCGATAAAATATATTCGCTATCAATTTCCAACGCCTTGCGTGCGGCTTGCTCAGATTGCGCATACTCTTTAATGAAAAGGTAATAATAGGAAATACTGCAATAATATTGCGCAATTCGGCTTGCATAATGAAAGACGTTTTGAGTTTCTTCAGCATTTTCGTCTTCCTTTCCCTGATTTTGCATAGCTGCAATTTTTTCTAAAAGAGGCGCTAACGAAACCATAAGTTCTTCCTTCGAAAACTTAATGTCGCCGGCAAGCCCGTCTCTAAATCCTGCTTTCAACGATTCGATAAATCCGCCGCCAAAAAGTTCTCGAATGGCGCCGAAATCAATATCCATTCCCGATTCTTTTATTTTTTCAACTAACATAACGCCCACAGCATAACCGGTTTGTTCTTTTGGATTCATCTCTTGAGAGTAAACGGAAAATATTCCAAAAAGGAATATGGAAACTAATAATAGTACGATTTTTTTCATTTTTTTTGAATTTTGGTTAATTTATTTTTGAGGTGCAAAAGAAGGAAAAATATTGAAAGGATTGAAATCTGCGTCAATCTGTAAATTCTGTGTATTTCGGCAGGCTCAATAACACATCTGCGTGCTAAAAAAAATCGAGCCACCTTTTAAGCAGCCCGATTTTTTAATAACTAAAAAGCGTATCCGTTAGAACTTAAACTGCAATCTGCAAGTAAACATTCCTTCTTTCACGTGGTTGGTATAATCAAGAATATTGTTGTATCCGGCGCCGGGTTTTGCGTCCGGTTTGGGTTCTGCAAAACCGTTTTTCGTAGCGTTCATCGGCAAATCGTAGTAGCACATCAAACGCAGGTAGGAGGTGCATCTTACTAATAATCCGAAACCAATGTAGTCGTAGGGTAACTCAACTTTGCTTTTCATTTCTTCGGTGGCAATTTTGGTATTGGGCGTCATGTGCGCATATTTCAACACGATGCTGAGCGGGGTTTTGTAAATGTCTTGCACAAAATAAACGTGTGCGCCCCAAAACTTACGAATGCGGTTGAAATTTTTAGCAGCGCCATCAAGGGCAGCATCGTTTGCTCCGGCGCCAAGTCCGGCAAATTGCATATTATCTCCTCTGGGCGATCTAATTCTGCTTGAAGAACCGGGTTGTGTTCCAAACACTACTTCTGCGCGAAGATTAGAAATTCCCCAAGAGGATTGGGCAAAAAATTGAGCATCAAAGCCAAAATATTGACGTTTATTTTTTCCAAAACGATCTACTTTTTCACTTTCCCATTTGCCATCTTTAATTGTAAACAACAGGGTGTCAATATTTCTCACACTTCCTAAATACATAGAAGCGCCTACGCCAAAAGAAATGTTAGACCATTTTTTGTCATATTTTAAGTGTCCGATAAAATCCATTTTTCCATTATCTGGAACTGCGATGCCGTTTCCGCAAAATGCGCCGGCTTCCAATTTTAAGCCATCCACAGCCGAGCCTTTCGGTCCGGCAATAGTGAGCATAGCGCCCAAATCTCTTTCATCCGGAAATAATTCCTGATGCAAAATCGTTCTTTCGGGGCTCTCTCTGCGCGATGAAGAATAACCGATTTCATCGCCGAAAGGACGGTCGAAAATACCGGCAGTTACTGAGAATACTTTTATCCAAGGATCAGAAACTTTGAAATAAGCATCTTTAAATGCTACTCCTTTTTCAGTAATATCTAATTGAAAAACGGCAGAGCCAAACGATTCTTCCCAAGTAAATTTGATACGTCCGCGACGAACCCCAAAACGGAAGAAGTTATCGCCTTTTCCATCTCTGGTGTTGTCGAATCGGGATAATCCCACTTTATTAGATGAGGCATACTCTTGCCCTACTTCAAATTGCGCTTGAACATAACCTGAAACTTTTAATTTTTTAAGTTTCTTAATTTCAATAAGGTTGTTTTCAACGCCATCGTTTAAAATTTCCCACTCGGTTTTCACCGGCTCAGCGGCAGGGGTGTTGTCGGTTTGTGCAAAAAGGGAGAAAGGGAGAAAGGTAAAAAGGTAAAAAGGTAAAAAGGTAAAAAGGATTTGCGGTATTCGGTTTATTGATAAAAATTTTTTCATACTATTCATTTTTTATTTGTTAATTATTAACTCTTAATTTTTAATTCTTAATTCTTAATTCTTAATTCTTAATTGAAAGAAACATATCCCACTTTATCCACAATTTGTTGTCCTTCGTTCGATTTCACAAAATCAATAAACGGTTTCACTTTCTTTTCATTGTTGGCGCTGTAATAGTAGTAAAGTGCGCGAACCACGGGGTAGGTTTTGTTTTTGGCGTTGGCAACAGTAGGTTCAACAAACGTTTTGCCGTCGTAGCTAACGTGAATGGCTTTTACTTCTTTATTTACATAAGCCAAACCCACATAACCGATTGCGCCTTTGGTTTGTTTCACCGATTGAATGATGGCGCCGGTTGCAGGCATAGAAAGTACGGTAGTGGCGTAGTTTTTGTTTTTCATTACGTGTTCTTTAAAAAACTCATACGTACCTGATGAACTTTCGCGGCAATACACCACAATTTTCATATCGGAACCACCTACTTCTTTCCAGTTGGTGATTTTTCCCGTGTAAATTTGCTCTAACTGTTGGCGGGTTAAGTTTTTTACGGGGTTTTCGGGGTTAACCACCACTGCCAAAGCATCGAAGCCAATAATTACTTCTTTGGCGGTTTTTCCGGCTTCCGACATTTTTTGTTTTTCGTCGAATTTCATCGGGCGAGAGGCTTGCGCAATGTCGCAAGTTCCGGAGATAAGCGCGGCAATACCCACGCCGGAGCCGCCGCCGGTAACGGTTACATTGCCGCCTTTTTTACCGTAGGCTTCCGCTTCTTGTTGAGAGATGGGCAAACAGGTGTCGGAACCTTTTACCACAATTTGTGCATTCGCAAAAGGATTGATGGCTGCTACCAGCGCCAATCCTACCACAAGGGATTTTAAGTTGTTAAACATTTTCATAAAAATTTAAATTGGTTTGTAACTTTTTTTTCACGCCGCAAAAAAGCAACGTTGTTATAACCAAACCGTTTCAATATTAAGTAGTTTTTATGAAATTAATGTTGCAGAAATGTTACACAATAAATATTGAACATTTATTTATATGGAAAAAATTTTTAAGTAAACTTATATATTCGTTCAGAAAAATGTATTTTTGCAACGAAATTCGTTCAGAAAAATGTATGTTATATTAAAATAATCGTTTAGAAAAATGTATAGAAGTTATATTAAAAATTTGATAAATTGGAAGTTAAACAAAAATAGAATGCCACTCGTGTTTTTAGGAGCAAGACAAGTAGGAAAAACATATCTCCTTCAAGCGTTTGGCAAACAGGAATATCGCCAAATGGTGTATATCAATTTTGAACGCGCAGACAAAATGCAAAATACTTTTTTACAAGACCTTAATCCAAAAAGGTTGATTATGGAATTTGAATTGTTTGCCGACATAAAAATTACCCCTGAAGATACACTTATTATTCTCGATGAAATTCAGGCAGCGCCGCGGGGCATTACTTCGTTGAAATATTTTTGCGAAGAAATGCCTGAATATCAAATAATCGCAGCAGGATCATTGCTTGGCATTAATCTTCATCCGAATGAATCGTTTCCGGTTGGAAAAGTAAATTTTATGCAACTTCACCCCATGTCGTTCTACGAATTTTTACTTGCAATGGGTAAAACCGGCTTGGCTCGTATTCTCGACGAAAAAATTTGGTCGGCATTACCTTCGTTTGCCGAACAGATGAAAGAATATTTGAAATATTATTTTTATGTTGGCGGAATGCCCAAGGCAGTTGCAGATTTTGCCGAAAAACAAGATTGGAAAAGGGTTAGAAAAATTCAGAATGATATTTTAAAATCTTATCGCGATGATTTCTCAAAACATGCTCCAAAAGATCTTGTGCCGCGCATAAATATGGTATGGGAAAGCATTCCTGCTCAACTCTCAAAGGAAAACAAAAAATTTATCTACGGCGTAATGAAGGAAGGTGCGCGGGCAAAAGATTTTGAAATAGCTATACAGTGGCTCACCGATGCAGGACTTTTGCACAAAGTTTATAATCTTTCTAAACCGGGCTTGCCGCTCAACGCATATCTGGAGTTATCAGCATTCAAACTCTATCACAACGATTTAGGATTGCTCAGCGCCATGTCTAATATAAAAGCAAAAACGCTTATCGAAGGCAATACATTTTTTACCGAACACAAAGGTGCACTGACAGAGCAATTTGTTTTTCAACAACTTCACTTAATCGAAAATTTACCGATCTATTATTTTTCACCCGATTCGCATTTGGAAATTGATTTCGTAATCCAAAATGAAGATGACGAAATTATTCCAATTGAAGTAAAAGCCGAAGAAAATTTGAAAGCAAAAAGTTTAAAAACATATTGCGATAAATACAAAAACAAAAAAGCAATCCGTACTTCACTTTCAGATTATAGACAAGAAAGTTGGATGACAAATGTGCCGTTATATGTCATTGGTGATTATTTAAAAATATGAAAATTTACAAGTAATAATTGAATTATTTTATGAATATTCGCAACCATTTTTATTAACAAAAAATAATTTACCAACAAAATAATAATCAATTAATTAACATTTTTTATGCAAGACATCGAAAAACAATTAAGCAGTATGGGGATTACGAACCCGTTGAAAATTTATCACAATTTATCGTATCAAGAATTGTATGAGCACGAAACCAATCCTGAATTAACGGGTTTTGAGCGTGCGTTTCATACCAAATCGGGCGCATTGTCGGTTGATACCGGCATCTTCACCGGTCGCTCGCCCAAAGATAAATATGTGGTTATGGATGAAGAAACTAAAAACAATGTGTGGTGGCACGATCCGGTAAAAAAATCGCCGGACAATAAGCCGCTTTCCGTTGAACATTGGAAAGAATTGAAAGAGTTGAGTAAAAATCAATTAAGCCACAAAAATTTGTATGTAACCGATGGGTTTGCCGGCGTAAATCCCGATACGAGAATGAAAGTTCGTTTTGTTACCGAAGTGGCTTGGCAGGCGCATTTTGTAAAAAATATGTTCTTGCGCCCCACCGATGAAGAGTTGGAAAACTTTGTTCCCGATTTTATTGTGATGAACAGTTGTAAAGTAACCAACCCGAAATGGCAAGAGTGGGGGATGAACAGCGAAGTGTTTATTGCGTTTAACCTTACCGAAAGAATGGCGCTCATTGGCGGCTCGTGGTATGGCGGCGAAATGAAAAAAGGTATTTTCTCGATAATGAACTACTACCTTCCGTTGAAAGGGATTGCCTCTATGCACTGCTCTGCCAATCAAGGAAAAGAGGGCGACACGGCTATCTTCTTTGGGTTGTCGGGTACAGGCAAAACTACGCTCTCTACCGACCCGAACCGCGCCCTCATCGGCGACGACGAGCACGGCTGGGACAACAACGGCATCTTCAACTTCGAGGGTGGTTGCTATGCTAAATGTATCAACTTGAGCGAAGAAAGCGAACCCGATATTTACCGCGCCATTAAAAGAGATGCCTTGTTGGAAAACTTGGTAATTGACGGTGAAGGCAACATAGATTTTGCCTCTGCCGCAAAAACAGAAAACACCCGCGTTTCGTATCCTATTTATCACATCGACAATATTGTAAAACCGGAATCGAAAGGCACGCACCCCAGCAAAGTGATTTTCCTCTCTGCTGACGCCTACGGTATTTTACCTCCGGTTTCCGTTTTAACCAAAGAACAGGCAATGTATTATTTCTTAAGCGGATACACTGCAAAATTAGCCGGCACCGAGCGCGGCATTAAAGAACCCACCCCTACGTTCTCTTCCTGTTTTGGCGCGGCTTTCTTAACGTTGCACCCCACAAAATACGCCGAAGTATTTTCCAAAAAAATTGAAGAACATGACTCCACCTGCTATTTGGTAAACACCGGCTGGATTGGCGGCGGCTACAGCACCGGCGGAAAACGGATCTCTATTAAAGACACCCGCACGATCATCTCTGCCATCTTAAACGGCGAATTAGTAAATACTGAAACAGAAACCGTGAAACCGTTTATGCTGAATATCCCCAAACACATTAACGGTGTGGACGATACTATTCTGAACCCCGAAAACAGTTGGAAAGACAAAGCCGCCTTTAAAGAAACCGCCGACAAATTAGCCGGATTCTTTATCAATAACTTTGAAAAATTTACCGATACGGAAGAAGGGAAGAAGCTGAGAGGGGCGGGACCGAAGTTATAGGCGGTGTGAGGTGTGAGGTTTGAGGTATGAGGTGTGCGGTGGAATAAGTCCCGCAGGGACTTTGTTTTATTAACCGGAGGTTTCAGCCTCCGGCACGCGACACTCCGACATATATGTGTGCATCTCCGGCACATGCACCTGCCTCTATCCTCTACGCCCTCCGTGTCTCTGTCCACCCTCCGCGCCCTCTGCGCCTCTGTGCTGAAAATACTAACCTTTGCTACTAAAATAAATGACGCAAAAAATCAAACTCATTAAACAGAAATTAAGAAATGGATATTAAAGGACAAATAACAGGTATTAAATACAAAGTATTTCTTTCTGATTTGCACCATATTGTTGATAAAGCAAAGAAAAACTATGCAAAAATAGAAAAGCAAACGGGAGTTTTGTTGCACAATTTGGCAGGAATTGATAATTTTAAGAAGAAAATAGGTAAAGATGTTTCTAATTTTATGGAATTTTCGAGAGAAAAAGCAAAAAATGCACAAGCAAGAGAAATGGTAACTACACAGCCTAAAGAAAGTTTATCAACTGCGACAAAAGCAAAAATTACAATTACAAATTATCTTGGCGGACAATATTTTTTTACGGTCGATGAAGTTTTGGTTGAGAATAATACGGTTTATTTAATTGAGAGCAAACATTCAAAGCAAACTATTTTACCAAGCAAAGGAGATATAAAAGATGGCTTGCTGAAAATGATTTTGTATTCAAATCTTTGTGAAGTGGAAGTGGATGGAGTGAAAATGAAAAGCAAAGCGGTACTAAAATTAACTTCGGAAAAATTGAAAGGCGAAATTACGGCGGAAAGCCGTGCATCCGAAAGGGGAATGTTTATCGCCGAAAATAACATTAAAGCAGATTTGCAGGTTTTGATTTCTTATTTGTGTAATGAAGCAAATGAAAATGATTTTTTGATTAAGATAGGAGGTGTAAAATGATCAAATCCCCCCTCCGCTACCCCGGCGGCAAAAGTAGAGCAGTGGAAACTATCGCAAAATTACTCCCTGATTTTGACGAGTTTAGAGAGCCATTTTTGGGTGGCGGTTCGGTTTTTGTGTATGTGAAACAACGTTTTCCTAATAAAAAATTTTGGGTGAATGACTTGTATTCTGAATTATACAAGTTTTGGGTAATGACACAAAAAGATGTTAACACTTTAATAGATAAGGTTAATGAATGGCGTGAAAATTACCCGATTGGCAAGGAACTATTTCAGTATTTAAATAAAAATTTAACAAATTTTAATGATTTGGAAAAAGCCGCAGCATTTTTTATTTTTAATCGCGTAACTTTTTCAGGCACAACTTTAAGCGGCGGATATAGCGAAAGCGCTTTCAAAGGGCGTTTTACGGAAAGCAGTATCAAACGTTTAAATGATTTGGCAACAGTAATAAATGGCTCTACAATAACTAATCATGATTATGAAGAATTGGTAAAACAAGAGGGCGAAAATGTGTTTATTTTTCTTGACCCGCCTTATTATTCCGCAACAAAATCTGCATTATACGGTAAAAATGGAAATCTGCATAAATCATTCGATCATAAACGTTTTGCAGAAAATATGAAAAATTGCAAACACAAATGGCTCATCACTTATGATGATAGTGACTATATTCGTAATTTGTTTTCCTTTGCCAACATCATTCCTTGGAATTTAACTTACGGTATGAGAAACATTACTGAAAATTCTAACCAAACAGGAAAAGAACTATTTATCTCTAATTATATTTCAAAAAAAATACAAATTACTACTGAACAAATGCAATTATTTGACTGATATACAACAAAAAGATAACAAACAATGGAAATACTATCCCTAACCTCCGGACTTGTAGCAGGCGCACTCATCGCCTACTTTATTTTTTATCTTCTTAATAAATCTAAAAACGTTTCTAAAAACGATTTTGAAAACCTGAAAGCCAAATTTGACGAGGCGGTTGCAGCATCAAAATTAAATGAAGAAAAGGTAAATCTCTTTGCAGCAATGAAAAAAGAGAGTGAAGATAAGTTGAATGACAAAGAATTAGCAATGGCTCAACTTCACAAAGAAATTAGCATTCATCAACAAAAAATTGCGGAACTTACGGCGAACAACAGTTTTATTTCCGAAAAATTAACGCACCAAAAAACAGAGTTTGAGGAACTTCAAAAAACGGCGCACCTGCAGTTTGAAAAGATTGCCAATAAACTGTTTGAGGAAAAGTCTTCAAAATTTACGGAAACCAACAAGGTGAATATTGAAACGCTGTTAAATCCATTAAAAGAGGATATTAACAAGTTTAAAACCAAAGTGGAAGAAACCTACGATAAAGAATCGAAAGAGCGTTTTTCGTTAGAGCGAGTGGTAAAGGATTTGAAAGAGCAAACCGACAAGGTGAGCGCGGAGGCGAACAATTTGGCGACCGCGCTTAAAGGCAAGCCGCAAAAAAGAGGCAACTGGGGAGAGATGATCTTGGAGCGCATCTTGGAGACTTCGGGGTTGACAAAAGATAGAGAGTACTTTATTCAGCAATCTATGAAAGATGAAGAGGGCAACAGCCTGCGTCCCGATGTGGTGGTGAAACTGCCCGATAACAGAGTGATTATCATAGACTCAAAGGTCTCGCTGATTGCTTACGACAATTTTGTAGCATCGGAAAACGCCGACGAACAAAACGGATTTTTAGAAGAACATCTAAAATCGGTTTTTAATCACATTGACCAACTGAGCGCCAAAAAATATGATGATTTGGAAGATTCGTTAGATGCCACGATGATGTTTATGCCCATTGAACCGGCGTATTTAGTCGCCATTCAACGCGATCCGGATTTGTGGGCGTATGCCTATTCTAAAAGAATTATTTTGGTAAGCCCGTCAAATTTAATTGCGCTGCTTAAAATGTTCTCCGATTTATGGCGCCGCGAGTGGCAAAACCGAAACGCAATGGAAATTGTGAAAAGAGGCGAAGCCCTGTACGAAAAAATTGTGGGTTTTATTAAAACTTTTGAAGAGGTTGGTAACGGCATTAAATCAAGTCAAGATAAGTACGACCGAGCGCTGGGGCAACTCAAAGAAGGCAAGGGCAATGTGATAAGTCAGGCAGAGCAGCTACGAAAATTGGGGTTAAAATCGGAGAAGAGAATTTCGGTGAGTTTGTTGCCGAATAATGAAGAGGATATTCTGTCCGCAGATTAATGCAGATTTTTATTTTGTAAAAGATTGCGGCTCAAGTCCGTAATGACATATTCTGTGTTAATTTGCGAAAATTTGTGGACTACAGTCCGAACGTTTCCTTTCTGTTTTAGACAGATGAGACGCCCCATTTGCGTCAACGCTTTGAGAATTGAATATTTGACTAGTGTTAATTTATTTTGAAGATATGTTCATTTTATTTTTAGAGGAAAAATCAAGTTTTATTTGGGAGACTCTAAAAACAATTTAAAGAATCATATCACACTACAGATGTGATTGTTACAAATTTTAACATTTTTTTGTCGAAAATAGGAGTGTATAATTTTTTTATGATGTGCAACGGAAGTAATATTTTAAAATTCAATGTGTATTGCCGGTTCGCACAAGTCAATGAAAACTCTTGCGTCATTTTTATAGGTACTTAAAAAACCGATAGGAGTTATTATTTTTGAAACTTCCTTAAATTGCAGCAGTGTATTCACAAAATCGCGGGGATTAGGTGTTCTTGTCTTGGAAACATCAATAATGTTTTTGTTCAAGTAAATCGCTTCGGGAACGCAATGCCTGCTGGTTAACTCTCCTTTTGCGGCAAGTTTTTCAATCTCCGCTACCATCAACGCAATGACTTCATTTTTGGGTTTTGTTTTGTTGTTGTTGTAAATCGCAATTACTTTTTTTCCGGGAGCAGCATAAGTAATTGAATATCCCGATTTTTCATTATCATACATCGTATTAGCCTGTTCTTCTGGCGTTCTAATAGTTGATGTTATGATAATATTCGAATTTTTGCTTGCACCTCCGGCTTTTGCAAAGATTTCAATATTCTTGGCATTAACAAGTTTTTGTTTGAACTCAGGAATATCGCTTTCAAAACTAACTTGTGCAAATGTTAGAGGAATTTGTTTGGCAATTTCATTTTCTATGGCAGCCCAAGTTTTATCGCCAACAACCCCATCTACGGTAAGTTTTAATTTGGTTTGAAATTCTCTGACTAACTTATCGGTTATGGCTCCGAAATCTCCATCAATTTTCAAAGAATATCCTAACTTTTGTAGATATTCTTGCAATAGTTTAACCTCATGTCCTTGAGCACCTTTTTTAATTGTCTTCATTAATTATTTTTTTAAATAAAATTTTAGGTTATCCAATTTATCAAGAGTTATACTCAAAATTACTTTTTTGCATAATGAGTAGTTGAAGAGTTTTCTTCTAAATGATACTTTAATTGCTGCTCATAATAAACTCTGTCTTTCGGGTCTATCGTACGAGCAATTTTCTTACGATACTCTTGAGTAATCGTATCATATTCCGATTGAGTTGACAAAACATACTGAGAAGTGGTACATGAGCAAAAAATGATTAACAAAGCCACGAATGCAAAAATTGTTGTGGCTAAAAAGATGTTACTTTGTTTTTTTAAAGTTAACGATTTTAACATAAACTTTTAGATTTTATTTGCCTCCACTTTACGGCTATCGGCATCTCCTATTTTTAATATTTTTTTATGTTTGATTTTCGTTTTGAAATTCACGGCAAAAAAAGGGATATTTGAGATGCTGTGTGTCACTAATTTTGGTGACAGAGGTGTCATTAATTTTAGTGATAGATAAGTTGAAAGTGTATTTTTGCCGTGTAAAGTGAAATCTGAAGTAGTTACTGAAGGTTACATTTTAAGAAAAAGTGAATTGTTCTAAAAATCAAATCCAATAATGGTTTCGTCAACCTGAATTGTCTTACTATAAAATTGCATCATAAAAAGAAGTATATATATTGAAAACAGAAGTTAATATTGCTGATTTAAAAACCGGAAATGCGCAAGTGTTTGAGGCGCTGTTTAAACAATGGTACGAGCCGCTGTGCCGGTATGCGCACAGTTTGCTTCATAATTTGGAAGAGGCGGAAGATGTGGCGCAGAAAACGTTTTGCAAATTGTGGGAACAGCGCGAAAAATTAGAGATTCACACCTCCATAAAATCATATTTGTATAAAATGGTACATAATGCTTGTTTAAATCTTATCAAACAGTGGCAAATCCAATCGGAACATAAGGAGATTATTGCCCATAACAGCATTACGGCAGAAAATTCTGTGGAACAGCTGTTAGGACATAAGGAGTTAAACCGTCGGGTTGAACTTGCCATTGCCGCGCTGCCGGAAAGATGTCGCCAAGTGTTTGTGCTGAGCCGAATGCAGCATCTGTCTTACGTTAAGATTGCGGAAACACTGCAAATTTCGCCCAATACTGTTGAAACGCAAATTGTAAAAGCATTGAAATCATTGCGAGAAAAATTGAAAGATTATTTATGGATGGGGATAGTGTTTTTATTAACTATTATAAATTAAAATATTATGAATGAAGAAATTGATATAATCTTATCGCGCTACTTTAGCGGAGAAGCCACGAAAAAAGAACTGCAATCATTAGACCATTGGTTGTTGCAATCGAATGAGAATGAGCAATATTTTCAACAAATGACGCAGTTGTATCAAAGTGTTGGGGAAACGGAGGAGTTGCCGGTGATTGATACGGAGAAGGCGTTGGCGCAATTTAAGGCGTATATGGGTGAAAATAGATTAACCGCAAAGGGCGCAAAGGAATTACGCAAAGGGCGCAAAGAGTGGAACACCTATTATTTCCGTATGGCTGCGGCGGTTGCGCTGTTGGTGGTTGCCGGTTTTGCCCTGTACTATTTTATGCAGCCCTCCAAAACCATTCAGGTGGTGGCGGTGGAAACGCAGAAAGATTTTACCCTATATGAAAATGCGGAAGTTACACTGTTTCCGGGTGCGGAAATTGTTTACAATAAAAAGAATAATCATCAAATTCAGTTAAATGGAAAAGCCACTTTTACCGTGCAGTCCGAAGAATCGCAAAAACTGATTGTGCAGGCGGGAGAGACTTATATTGAAGATATTGGCACCGTTTTTACCGTTGATGCCACAACGCCGGAACAAGCTATCACGGTTTCTGTTTCCGAAGGCGAGGTGTGGTTTTACACCGAAAAAAACAGCGGTATCTATCTCAAAGCCAACGAAAGCGCGGTGTATAACGTGCTACTCAAACAATTCAGCATCAATGAAGAGCAGCCGATATTAATGGACACGCCGCCTGCCGCCGACCTTGTTTTCCACAACACCCCCTTATACGAAGCCATCGAAATCATTAAAACACGTTATAATGTGGATATCACCATCAGTTCCAAAGCCATTCAAGAAATGCTGCTGAACGCAAGTTTTGATGACAATGAATCGGTGGAATATATTTTGGAAATCATTACGGCAACGCTTTCGGCGCAGTTAGCGAAAGAGAATGGTACATACATCATTATGCTATGATTATTTAACGGTGCAAAAATAGTTTTTTTTAAAGGAAAATAGAAGACAGAAAAACTAAAAAGGAGGAAACGCGATAATCGTATATCAAAAATTGTAAAATTGAAAAAAAACTTATAGCCCAAACGCCTCTTTCAACCTATCCACATAATCTAATTTTTCCCAAGCAAAAAACGGAACTTTTTTAAAGGTCCTTGTTTCGTTGGCGATGACTTTGGTGTAGGTGGTTTCATCGGTATAAAAAACTTCAACTTCTTTTTCGTAATAATCTCTGCCGAAATGTCCGTAGGAGGCGGTTTCTTCAAAGATTGGGTTTTTCAACTGAAAACGTTTTACAATAGCGTAGGGACGCATATCAAAGATGGTTTCTATTTTTTTTGCGATTTCGCCGTCGTGAAATTTAACCTGCGCAGTTCCGTAAGTATTTACGTAAATGCCAACGGGTTTTGCCACACCGATGGCATACGCCACTTGCACCAGAATTTCGTCGCAAATGCCGGCAGCTACCATATTTTTGGCGATGTGTCGTGCTGCATAAGTTGCCGACCTATCCACTTTGGATGAGTCTTTTCCGGAGAATGCGCCGCCGCCGTGCGCGCCCTTGCCGCCGTAGGTATCTACAATAATTTTACGACCGGTTAAGCCAGTATCGCCGTGCGGACCGCCAATCACAAACTTGCCGGTGGGATTCACGTGGAGCGTATAATTGTGTTTAAATAATTCTTGAATATTGGGAGAAAGCGTTGCGATAACTCTCTGCAACAGAATTTCTTGCACATCTTTTTTAATTTGTGCCAACATCGCAACTTCATCTGCATCAAAATCATCGTGTTGCGTAGAAACCACGATGGCGTCAATGCGCTCAGCTTTTCCTTCATCGCTGAATTGAATGGTTACTTGCGATTTGGAGTCGGGGCGTAAGTATTTCATCTGTTTTCCTTCGCGGCGAATAGCGGCTAATTCTTGCAAAATAATGTGCGACAATTCTGAAGAGATGGGCATAAAATTGTCCATTTCGCGGCAGGCATAGCCAAACATCATCCCTTGGTCGCCGGCGCCCTGCTCTTCAAGGTTGGCACGCTCAACGCCCTGATTGATATCGGAAGATTGCGGGTGAATGGTAGAAATAACCGCACACGATTTATAATCAAACTGATAATCGCTTTTATCGTAGCCAATTTTTTTGATAACGCGACGCGCAATGTCATCCACCGGCACATAGCCGTTGGTTTTCACTTCGCCTGCGCACACCACCAAACCGGTGGTTACCAATGTTTCGCAGGCAACTTTTGAATTAGGGTCTTTCGATAGAAACGCATCCACCAATGCGTCTGAAATTTGATCGCTCACTTTGTCCGGATGTCCTTCTGAAACCGATTCTGATGTAAATAAATAACTCATAATAATTTTTTGTTAAAGTTAATATTGATACTGAAAAACAATGGAAACAAATGGTTTAGCATTTTTTCGAGTGGTTGCAATCATAACAAATCTTTCCACTGTTTTTCGGGGGCGAAAATATATTTTTTTTGAAATAAAAAAAAACGTTTCTTTGCAGCCAAATCTTAAAATCTCTTATGCGCATCCAAAGAATCCCTCAAAACCCAATTACTTCCTTTCAAGAAATTGACCTCTCGTTAATTGCAAACATCATCTCCAAATACAAAGGCAAAAAAGGCGGTTTGATTACACTTTTGCAAGAGATTCAAGCAGTTTATACCTATTTGCCGAAAGCAGCATTGCAACTTGTGGAACAAGAACTTAACTATCCTTTAAGCGAGTTGTATGCCGTTGCCACTTTTTACGCGCAGTTTAAATTGCAACCTTCCGGAAAATATTCGATAAAGGTGTGTAAAGGCACCGCCTGCCACGTGCAAAATGCTAATGCCGTGATGAATGCGCTGTTGGAACATCTAAAAATTAAAGATGGCGAAACCACCGAAGATGGCAAATACACGTTGGAAGCCGTTTCCTGCTTGGGCTGCTGCTCTTTGGCGCCTGCTATGATGATTGCCGACGAAACCTTCGGCAAACTCACCGCCGAAACCGCCGTTAAAACCGTAATTAACCGTAGGCTTCAGCCTACGGAAATCAAACAACCGTAGTTCAGCCTACGGAAATCAAATAACCGTAGGCTGAAGCCTACGGCTAATAAAAATCTAATATCTAAAATCTAATATCTATCTTATGACCCCAATAATCGCCCCCTCCCTGCTTTCTTCCGATTTTGCAAACTTGGAAAAAGAGATTAAAATGCTTAATAAATCGCAAGCCGATTGGATACACTTGGATATTATGGACGGACATTTTGTCCCTAATATTACCTTTGGAATGCCAGTCATTCGCGCTATTAAAAAGGTATCGCAAAAGCCGTTGGATGTGCATTTGATGATAGAGAAACCGGAACGCTACATCGCCGATTTTAAGGCTGCCGGCGCCGACTGCCTGTCGGTGCATTGGGAAGCCTGCCCGCACCTGCACCGCACCATCCACCAAATTAAAGATTTGGATATGCTGGCAGGGGTTGCCATAAATCCGCACACACCGGTTGCTTTTCTCGCAGATATTATCAATGAAGTGGA
>Ga0082212_10004497_pt1 | contig 19322 bp, 17 predicted proteins | sample TergutNt197P3_FD_71548 | JGI IMG/M metagenome (GOLD analysis project Ga0082212, IMG submission 71548) | Neocapritermes taracua P3 segment gut microbial communities from Petit-Saut dam, French Guiana - Nt197 P3 | ecosystem: Host-associated > Arthropoda: Insects > Digestive system > Gut ... | reverse complement strand
GATGCCCGGCTCGGTCGATATCCCCACGGTGAACCTCGAAGGCACGTCGATCCTGATATTCTGCCGGCTCAGCGTGTTTCTCAGATCCACGCTGATCGATATGGGGGTGAGATCCAAAAACTGGTACGACTGGAATACGGGCATTATGAATATCGCTCCCCCGTGTATGCATTTGGAGCTTCTTTCATTTCCTTCCTTGTCCTGCCCGAGTTTCCCGTACACGACCAATATTTTGTCGGAAGGGCATTTTTTGTATCTCGACAACAGGGTTATGCTGATAAAAAAGAACAAAAAGACCATGATTCCCGCTAACCATAAAATTTCCATGAGATAAACCTCCTTGAGCTTTTAATTAAATTTTTATTCATCTTTTACTTTTTCCACGACCAGGACATTGCCCGACCTGATGTCTGTGACATAGACGATTTCGCCGGTTTTTATCGTTTCGCCCTGTTCCGTCACCGCTTCGAATTCGCACAGCTTTTCCTGCACAGTCACGTTGACTTTCCCTTTGCCTTTTTCCGCTCCCGGGATTTTTATGTACACCTGTCCTGTCTGCCCGAGCGCGTTTTTCAGTTTCGTGGTGCCGTCCTCCTGCATCCCCAATATGATCTGCATGAGCTTGGCCATGAACACAAGCGTGACGCCGCCGCTCGCAAACGCGCAAAAAAGCGAAAGGATTTCATTTGCGCCCGCCCGCGACATAAAGAACCCGACCCAGCTGCCCATCATGAGAAACGCCATTATCCCCCTCACCGTGAACAGCCTGAGCCCGTGCGCGTCATGAGCTTGACCGTTTGCGTCCCCCTCTTCCGCTCCCTCCGAAAAATCGGCGTCCTCGCCCGCCGAATCCGCGATGTCGGTTTCCGAAACGGCCATATCGATGTCAGCCCCGCCTTCGCCTGCGTCGCTCACATAGCTTTCCCCGATCTCGGCGTCGTTGTTGTTCGAGATCCCGATCAGGGCTAAAATCATCTGTATTGTCAATATGACAGTCGAAGACAGCGATATCACGAAAAACACCGACTGGAACGCGGTCAAACTGGATAAAAAATCGTTCATCGTTTCCACCTCGCAATAATAAAATAAAAGTAAATATCGTTTACTTTTATTTTACTATATTATTTCGGGAATGTCAAGAGGGTTTGGAAAATATTTTTAAATTTTTTATTCTTTTGCTTTTTCGCGCACGGCGATCATCATGCGTATGAGATAATTTTTGTCTTCGAGCACGCAAATTTCATTCAACGGATATTCTTCGTAAGCCGGCCCGCAGACCTCAAAGCCGTTCGAATCGATATAATCGAGCATTTGTACATATAAATCATGGGTCTGGCCGTACCCTCCCCTCGCGTAGCCGGTGGCGTACAGCGAAGCGGGCTTTTCATCGCATCCCTCGGGATTGTAAAAATAATAGCGGTCCGGCCAGCTCCAGTCGCGCTTTTTTATGCGCTCTTCCGAAAACAGGGCCCATACGGGATAATTCAGGTCCAAACCGGGATATTTTTTTTGCATCGCATGGTAAAAACTGACCAGCGCGTCGTAATCGTTTTTTCCGCGGCTGTAATCGTTCTGTTCGCCGAGCATGATCGCCTCGGCAGGGCAGTATTGCACTTTTATTTCCGTTTCGTCCACATCCAGCTGGGAGTGGATGACCGTTTTCAAAAGATGCAGAAGCTTCCTGGCGCGGACCCATGCGGCGATTTCCTCGTCGAGCCGCTCGATGTGATTATCCAAAAGCATGTCCACGAAGTCAGGGGTGCGATTGTCCCTCAGCCGCTTGATTTCGGTAAGCGGGATGCCTAATGTCTGGTATGTGCGGATCAGGTTGACCACGGACAATTGCCTGGTGGAATAATACCGATAATTGTTGTCGCCGCGCAATACGGGCGAAAGCAAGCCGATTTTATCGTAGTACAGCAACGTGTCCCGGGTTGTCCGCGAAAATTTGGCGAAATCGCCGATTTTTAAGATTTCTTTTTTTTTCATATGAACCACCTGCGAACGAACATATGTTGGAATCGCCTCTCCGTAAAATATTTTGGTTTATGCTGTTGACTTTTTGGCGGAATCGTGGTAAAATACCACTGGGCGGCGCATGCCTCTCACTTTGCAGTATATCACAGATTTCACGAAAAGTCAAGCATCCAAATCCGAAGTTTCGCGCCGGTCGATGCCTTCGACGGACCCAAATCAGATGCGTGCCGCGAATCAAATCCGATTTATTGTGTGTTTTATATAATTATCGCAAGGATTTTTTGTTAAATTTTGTTTAATTTGTCATATCCTAAATGCTTGACATTTGAGTTGCTTTATAGTTTATAATTAAGGCAAATTATATAAAAATCAATAAGGGGATATTAAAATGGAAAATATTTTTATGAAAGCGAAAAAGCACGAAGACTTTTCCTGGGATAACTTGGGAGACATAAAAGGGGGGCGCGGGGACCTTGGAGAACAAATGCCGGTGCTTGTCTATCGGCTCATGCAGTATACCATATTGGACGTGCTGAGCAAGGCCCACGGCCTCGAGCAGGCGAACGAATATTTTCGTCAGGCGGGGTTTTTGGCGGGGAGCGAATTCGCGAAGCATTCGTTGGATCTGAAAGCGGATTTTAACTCTTTTATCTCCAATTTGCGGCAGAGCCTGCAGGATCTGAAAATCGGCATTCTGCGCATGGAAGCTTTCGACCCGGATACCGGCAATATCATGCTCACCGTCGGCGAGGATCTCGATTGCAGCGGGCTGCCCATCACCAATGAAAACGTGTGCATTTACGACGAGGGATTTATTTCCGGAATCCTTGAGGCTTACACCGGCAAAAAATACAGTGTCCGCGAAGTGGACTGCTGGGCGAACGGCGACAGGGTGTGCCGGTTCAGCGGAACCGCCGCGGATGGATGATAAATAGGATGTGATAAAAAATGAACGCTGTCGCCGACACTTTGTTTGAATATTTGCGCAATTCGATATACGATCCGGCCAATGCCGTTTTGGATATCGAAAAGCTGCCCGAGGATTTTCGAGACCTCGGCGAGGGGCTCAGGTATTTCACCGCTTGCGTCGAGGAAGCCAAAACGCTGGCGCAGGCGCTTTCGAAGGGAGACTTGAGCGACAACAAAATAGCCTCGCCCGGCAACGAGATAGCCTCCCCCCTGAAATCGCTGCATGCCTCGCTCAAGCATTTGACATGGCAGGCGCAGCAAATCGCGCAGGGCGATTATCAGCAGCGCGTGGAATTCATGGGCGATTTCGCAAAAGCGTTCAATACCATGACCCAGCAGTTGGGAGAACGGCACAAAGCGAACATAAAGGAAAAGTCAAGGTTGCAGCAGTACATAAACCTGCTGCTGTTTAACGTCCCCGAGATCATTTTGGTGTTTGATACCGAAAGAAAGGCCGTTCTTGCCAGCGAATCGTACAAACGCTGCAGCAAGATGTCTTCCCCGGAAGACATCGAGGGCAAGTCGTTCGCCCAGCTGTTCGCCCCGGTATCCACAGAAAATTTTTTGCGGAGCATGGACGAGCTGTTCGACGAAGTCTTGGTCAGCAAACGCGCATTCAAAATCGAACAGAACATCGATTTCGGGCAGGACGGTAATCTGCGCGCCTATATCATCCATGTGACTCCCATGTTATATGAAAATGAAACGGTCATGGGGACAATGATCGTTTTGTATGATACGACTGAAATCATAGAGGCGCGCCAAGAAGCCGAGCGCGCCCGGGAACTGGCCGAAAAATCCACCCGCGCGAAATCCGAGTTCCTCGCGCGCATGACCCATGAAATGCGGACCCCCATGAATGCAGTCATGGGAATGACCTCCATCGGGAAATCCGCGACGGACATCGAAAAAAAAGATTATTCGTTCGGGAAAATCGAAGCCGCCTCCGCGCATCTGCTCGGCGTCATCAACGATATTTTGGATATGGCGAAAATCGAAGCCGACAAATTGGAACTTTCCTTCCATGAATTCCATTTTAAAGACATGCTTTCGCATGTCACAAATATGATCGGCGTGCAGGCGGCGGAAAAAGAGCAGAATCTGAAAATCGACATCGACGGGGACATTCCCGCCAACATCATATCCGACGAACAGCGATTGGCCCAAGTCATAACCAATCTTTTGTCCAATGCGGTAAAATTCACGCCCAAGCACGGCTCCATAACGCTGGCCGCAAAAAAAACGGCCGAAACGGCCGATTCGTGCACGATCCGCTTCACGGTGAACGACACCGGGATAGGAATGTCGAAAAAGCAGCAGAAACTCCTGTTTATTCCGTTTGAACAGGCCGACGGAAGCATCTCGCGGAAATTCGGCGGCACAGGACTCGGGCTGAGCATATCAAAAAAAATCATCGAGATGATGGGCGGCAATATCTGGGTCGAGTCAAAACCCGGCCAAGGATCTTCGTTCACGTTTTATGTCAAGGCGAAAAAGCCCGCCGATCCGAAGCCATCCAAAGAAAAAAATCCGGAAAGCGTTCCCGTGAGCGGGATTTTTGAAGGGAAACGCATTTTGGTAGCCGAAGATGTGGACATAAACCGCGAAATCATCGCGGCGCTGCTCGAGGACACCTCCATAGAGATAGAGTTCGCCAACGACGGAGCCGAAGCGGTCAAAAAATTTTTGGCCGGCCCAGGCAAATACAGATTGATTTTCATGGACATACAAATGCCCGGAATGGACGGATATGAAGCCTCCAGGCGCATCCGTTCGTCCGGGCTGCCGGAAGCGGGCCAAATCCCGATCATCGCGATGACCGCCAATGTTTTCCGCGAGGACGTCGAACGCTGCCTCGCCGCCGGAATGGACGGGCATCTCGGAAAGCCCGTGGACATATCCGAAATTATCGCGATGCTGAAACAATATATCCTCTAAAAAAAATCTACCCGCCGAGATAGGCTTTGACCACTTTTTCATCGTTTCGCAGATCTTCGCCTTTCCCCTCGAGCACGATATTGCCCGTGTCCAAAACATATCCGTAATGCGCCAGCCCGAGCGCCATTTTCGCATTCTGCTCCACGAGCAGTATGGTCGTCCCCTCTTCGTGCAGCGCCTTGATTATATTTGTTATGTCGCGCACGATCAGCGGGGCGATTCCCATCGAGGGCTCGTCCAGAAGCAGCAGCTTCGGCTCCAGCATCAGCCCGCGCCCGATTGCGAGCATCTGCTGTTCCCCGCCTGAAAGGGTGCCCCCCTGCTGCTTTTGCCGTTTCGCCAATATCGGAAAACGCTCAAACACTTTTTCTATGCGGCGCGCTCGCTCGTTTTTGTCTTTTAGCACATAAGCGCCGAGCTCAAGATTTTCGGCCACGCTCAAATCCTTGAATATGCGCCTGCCCTCGGGCAACTGGACCAGCCCGCGCTTGACGATCTCATATGCTGGCTTGTTTGTTATGTCCTCGCCGCAAAAATACACTTTTCCGGAGGAAGCGCCGATCAAGCCGGAAATCGCTTTGAGCGTGGTGCTTTTGCCCGCCCCGTTGCTTCCGAGCAAGGTGACGATTTGGTTTTGCCCGACTTCAAAGCTTATCCCTTTCAGCGCGGCGATTTTTCCGTAACAGGCTTCCAAATTTTCGACTTTCAAAAGCGTTTCGCCATTGTTGACCATATGTTAAATTTCAAACCTCTCCGTTTTCTTCGATGCCCAAATACGCTTCTACCACGTTCGGGTTTGCCTGCACTTCGGCGGGAGCTCCTTCCGCTATTTTCGTGCCGAAGTTTATCACGATGATTTTTTCGGAAACTTTCATCACCAGATCCATGTCGTGCTCGATCAAAAACACGGTGATTTTGAAATCGTCGCGGAAACGGCGTATCAATTCCACGAGCCTGTCTTTTTCCTCGCGGTTCAGCCCTGCGGCGGGTTCGTCGAGAAGCAGCAGTTTCGGTTTTGCCATCAGCGCCCTCGCCCATTCCGTCCGCCTTTGGTCGCCATATGGCAGATTTTGCGCGGTTTCGTACTTTTTGTCGGATATTCCGACATAATCGAGAAAAAATTCGGCGTTTTCCAATATTTCCTTTTCTTCGCGGCACTGTTCGGGGTATTTCAACAATGCGCCGAAAACGGACTGCTTGGTGATGCTGTGGGCGCCGCTCATCACATTTTCCAGCACGGTCAGATTTTTAAACAAACGCACGTTTTGAAATGTTCTGGTGATGCCTTTTTTTGTGATTTTGTATGGCTTGAGGCCAATCAGCGATTTTCCTTCGAACAAAATGTCGCCGGAAGTGGCTTTGTAGAAACCGGTCATGCAATTGAACGCGGAGGTTTTTCCCGCTCCGTTTGGCCCGATAAGCGATGTGATCGAGCCCTGATCTATGTCAAAGCTCAGATCCTCGATTGCGGTTATCCCCGAAAACCTCATTGTCAGCTTGTTTATCTGCATCAGCGCCATGCTATTTCCCTCTTCTTCTCCCGGGCCACAGCCCTTGCGGCCTCGTTATCATCACCACGATCAAAAGCAAACCGAAAAAAAGCATCCTCATATCCCCCACTATCGGGATGTCCCGGAACAGCTCCGGGAATATCGCAAAAAAGGCCGCCCCCGCGATGACCCCCGGAATCTTGCCCATTCCGCCCAAAATGACTGCGAGCAGTATGTTGGCCGACTGGGTGAAATCAAACGAAGTCGGGGATATGGAAGTCATTTTCACCGCAAAAAAACTGCCCGTCACGCCGCCCAAAACCGCGCCTATTATATATGCGTACAATTTGTATTTCGTGGTGTTCACTCCCATCGCCTGCGCCGCGTCTTCGTCTTCGCGGATATATGTCAAAGCCCTGCCGAACCTTGAATTTCTCAGCCTTTGCGATATGAAGACAAACAGAACCACCAATATCAAAAAAACATAGTACCAGTGGTTTATTTTGGTCAGATGGATCCCGAAAAAGTTGGGCCGGCTAATCGAAGTCAGGCCGCTCGCCTTGCCCGTCATCTCCAAATTTCTCGCGGTTATGCGCACAATTTCGGCGAATCCCAAAGTCACGATGGCCAAATAGTCGCTTCGCAGCTTCAATGTGGGCGCCCCGACGATAACTGCGGCAAGCGCCGAAACCGCTATCGAGACGGGAAGCGTCAGCCAAAAGCTCCAGCCAAAGGTTTGGATCAAAATTCCGGTGGTATACGCGCCGATGGCAAACTTCGCGGCATAGCCCAAATCGCACATCCCGCAATACCCGACTATGACATTCAAGCCAAGGGACAGAAGCATATAGAACATGGCGCTCCAGATGACTTCCAAAACATATGAGTTCGAAAAAAGCGGCACGGCCGCCATTATCAAAAATATCGCCGCAAACGTGATATATCTGTATTTTTTATTGTCCATCAGGCGATACGCCCGGTCGATCAAATTCATAGCCGCCCAATTTACATCCTTTCGATTTCAGACTTGCCCAATAGCCCGTTTGGACGAAGTATCAAAATCAATATCAAAAGCCCAAAGGCGAAAACGTCTTTCCACTGCGATCCCACAAAAGGCAAAGCGGTGCCGAAAGCTTCGAGCAGGCCGAGCAGCAGCCCGCCGAGCATCGCGCCCGGAATCGAGCCTATCCCGCCGATTACCGCCGAAGTGAACGCTTTTATCCCTATGGCATAGCCCATGTTGTACTGCACGTTTCCGTAATATACGCAGGCAAGCCCCCCCGCGATCGCCGCAAGCGCCGAGCCTATGATAAAAGTCAAGCCGATTATTTTGTTCACGTTGATGCCCATGAGGCTACAAGTCTCTTTGTCGAGCGCGATTGCCCGCATCGCTTTTCCGGTCATCGTCTTCCCGATGAAAAAAGTGAGCCCGAGCATGAGCGATGCCGAGACGGAGATCAGGATAATCTGTATGTATGTGATTTTTATCCCTCCGACAAAAATACCGGCCGCGTTGTCGAGCCCGCTCGTGAAAAACAGCGGGCGGCTGTTCGTGATCACCATCACGGAATTGTAGATGACAAGGGAGACGCCGATCGCCGTGATCAAAAGCGAAAGCCTCGGCGCGCCCAAAAGCGGCCTATAGGCGAAGCGCTGCGCCAAATAGCCCAAAATCCCGGCGACGACGATGGATGCCAAAATGGACAAAATGATTCCGACAGGACCGGGGATGACAAACGACAGAACCCCGAAGACTGACAGGCACGCGAACGCGCCTGTCATATATATGTCCCCGTGGGCGAAATTCAAAAGCTTTATGATGCCGTAAACCATCGAATACCCCAAAGCGACCAAAGCGTAGAACGAACCCAAGATCAGGCCGTTGAAGGTTTGCTGGACGGCAACTTCAAATAGTGACATAAATAACGAAACCTCGCCGATTTGGTTATCACGGGGTGACCAACGTGAAATCCCCGTCTTTTATTTGCAGTATCATGAAATTGGACAGCGCGGGCTCGCGTTCCGGTGTGAACTTTATAAGCCCCGACAGCCCTTTGAACTCGATGTCCTGGACGGCGTCGCGCACCGCCGCCGTTTCAAGGGAATTCGCTTTCTCGATGGCCGCTTTCAGAAGATAGATCGTGTCGTAGGCGAGCGTCGCGTAGGTGCCCGGCTCGCGGCTGAATTTCTTTTTGTAGTCGTCGAAGAACTTCTGCCCGCCCTCGGAGAATTTGACAAAGGGAGGGGAGGTCGCATAGACGCCTTCGCCGTCCGCCCCGCACGCCTCGATGAGGTCTACGTCCGCGGAGCCGTCGCCCACGCAGATAACCCCTTCATAGCCGCCGCGGCGGAGCTGCTTGATCACGTTGGAGCCGTCCGCGTGATAGCCGCACCAATAGACGAAGTCGGCCCCCGAGTTGCGGACATTTGTGACGATGGCCGAAACGTCGGGCTCGTCCTTGGCGGTGAGCTCGACTGCGACTATTTCAAATTCGCCGGAAGGAATTCCCGCTATGCACAGATCCGCGAGATTTTGAGTGTAGTCGTCGCCCTGATGGATGAGGGCGATTTTTTTGGCCCCCACATGCCGCAAAAGCTGGGTCAAAGTGACCACCGCGTGGGTGCCGGGGCTGTTGATCATAAACGACTGGTTCAAGCCTTTTTCCGTGATTTTGGTGGAATTCGCGCAGGAGATGAGCAGCAGCAGATCCTCGTCGTAAAACATCTGCATGGTGGGCGTGATCGCGCCGGAGGCATATCCGCCGACCACGAAATCGACTCCCTTCGAGATTATTTTCGATGCGGCCGTGTTCGCCATGGTCGGATCCGCCCCGTCGTCCTGCTCGTACAGTTTCAGCTTTTTGCCCAATACCCCGCCAGCCGCGTTGATCTCCTCGACGGCGAGCTTGTACGAATTGAGCATATCCTTTCCGTAGGCGGATTCCGTGCCCGAAAGCGGAGCGAGCACCCCTATCAAAATGGCGTCGCCGTCGTCCTGGCAAGCGGACAAGCCGACGAAGCAAGAGGCAAGCATGAAAATCGCGATCATCGCCGCAAACAGCCTGAATGCTTTTTTGTTCATAAAAACTCCTTCAATCTCCGGCGAAATAAATGATTTTTAATTCCCGCAGCCGCGCCTTCGCCGGTTTGGCGGGCTGCCGCCTGTTTTAAAATACAAGCATTATACCACAAAGCAATTTTTTTGTCAACGCATTTATTTAAAAGATTTTATTCGCATTTCAGAGGAAAATATGCAAATATTAACGAATTATTCACAAACCATTGTTGCGGCATAAATAGCATTTTAATATAATCATAAAGAAAAACGATTGCGGAGAAACTAAAATAATGGAAAAAACGACGATTGCGGATAAATATTTGACATTCACCGAAGAATCAAAAAAATTATTGGATTTTGAATTGATCGGATCGATAATTGATAAATTCAATAAAATTTATCCTGCGATTTGTGATTTTTTCAATGATGGGGAACTTCGTAATGTAATTTTTGAAGCTGACCCAAATTTCAATTCGCCACCAGCATTGATTATAGTAATAGAAACAATAGACGACGACAACGGATTGGTGTTAGAAACAAGGATAGAGAATAATAAGATTAAATTTAATCCTCATGACATAGCATTTCAACAACAACAACAACAACGTTGGAATGTTGACTTCATAACGCATGAACTTGTCCATGTCGCACAGGATTACAAATATTTCGACGGCAGTTATCCGTCTTGGATAGTTGAAGGACTTGCAGATTACGGAACAGAAAAATTTGGTTTATATGATAAAGAATCGGGTTGGGGGATTATCAAAAATCTCGGAAATCACAAAAGTTATAAAACCGGATATACAATAGCGGCAGGTTTCTTTATTTGGATTGAGGAAAACATTGACGCAACATTCTCCAAAGAACTGAACGATACATTAAAATCATGCAAATACAACGATAATTATTTTATCGAAAAAACTGGGAAAACAGTTGATGAATTATGGCAAATATACATGGACGAGAACAGAGTATACGCTATTAACTGGCTTGAAAAATATATCGATGCACCATTGCCGAAAGATATGTATGATAAACTAAAAGCCGGCGACTTAGCCGATGAGTTGGACAGCTATATTCTTGAAAAAACAGGCAGAGTAATCGATGATTTATGGGAAATATGGAAGTACACGACAAAATAAGCATTTTCTACGTAATTTAAGTTTATTTAAAATATTTGAAAAATACAGGAGAAAAAACAACATGCTTAATATACTTGAAAAACTGACAAACACCGTTTCTGTCTCAGGAGACGAGGACGAAATATCAAACGTCATACGCGAACTAATCAAAGATTACGCCGACGAAATAAACACCGACGCTCTGGGAAATCTTATCGCGTTAAAAAAATCCGGGAAACCCGGCGCGAAAAAAATCATGCTCGCCGCGCATATGGACGAAATCGGCTTTATCGTCACGTTTATCGAAGATACGGGATTTATAAAACTAAGCCCAATCGGCGGGATTGACTGGACGGCGATAGCGTTCGGCGAAGTTTTGTTCAAAAACGGTGTAAAGGGCGTTATTGTCCCCGAAGAAAAAGTAAAACCCAATGATTATAAAAAAGATAAATTTTATATCGACATAGGCGCGAAAGACAAATCCGACGCCGAAACAAAAATAAAAATCGGCGATGTATGCACAGTCGCACCGAAAATCGCGAAACTTATGAACAACAGAATAGCCGCGTCAAAACTCGATAATAAAATAGCGTGCGTCGTTTTGATTCACACGCTATATAAATTTAAAGATATAATTCCCGAAAACGATTTATATTTTGTGTTCACGGCGCAGGAAGAAGTCGGACTGAGAGGCGCGAAAACGGCGGCGCAGTTTATAATGCCGGACTATTCTGTCGCAGTTGACGTGACTGACACGGGGGATACTCCCGAATGTACGGCAATGGCGGTAAAACTCGGCGAAGGGGCGGCAATAAAACTCATGGACAGGTCTGTGATATGCCATAAAGACATGATTAATCTTATGATGAAAACCGCAAAAGAAAATAATATAAAATACCAGTCCGAAATTATGGTTTTAGGCGGAACAGACACGGCAGTCATGCAATCGGCAGGGGCGGGGAGCATAGCCGGGGCGATTTCGATTCCGACGAGATATATTCATACAGGGGTCGAAATGTGCGACATGGACGACGTTCAGTCCTGCGTTGACCTGCTTGTAAACACTTTGAAAAAAATTTAATATATATTAATTAATTGCTGTTGATTTTACAGATAAAAGAATATAAAATATAATTTGTAAAATAATTTATATTATTAAGGTTAATAAAAAATTAATGAAATGGTCAAACGAATACAGAGTACACTATTATTACACGGATTATAATAATATATTAAAACCAAGCTATATCGCAAGATATATGCAGGAAACTGCATGGAATTCGTTAAAAAACTTAGGACCGCAGCCGGAATATCTTAAAGAAAATAATCTGGCTTTTATACTCTCGAAAATTTGCTTTAAATATCACGGGGAAATATACGAGGACGATATAATAAAAGTCGATACATGGGCGTTGCCGGCTAAAATGATGATATTCCCAAGAAACTACAGGATATATAAAAACGGCAAAACGGCAGTCGAGGCTGTTTCATCGTGGGTTCTTGTCGATACAAAAAACAAAAGCATATTACGCCCGGATAATTTTAAAGATATTTTCACGGTGTACGATGATGAAGAACTGGATTTCGCGGTTCAGAGGCGGCTGAAAATGCCGGAAGACATGAACGGCTATATGGAATATAAAGTCAGATATTCGGATATAGACACAAATTATCACATGAACAACGCGGCGTATATTGATGTGATATGCGATAATCTGTATAATGATACAGATGTAATCTCTATGGAATCAAGACCGGAAAAGAAAATAATATCGCTTGAACTGCATTATAATAACGAAGCCCGTTTCGCCCGGACTATCGGGATAAATAAAAGTATGATATTAACAGACGGCGAAACAAATCAAACAAAAGAATATTATATGCGCGGGAAAATAAAAGGCGAAGAACAGAACTGTTTTGAGGCGAAAATTGTTTTAATTTAAAAGTTTACAGAGGATGATAAAATGTTATTGTCAAGTTTAAGGAATTTTTTTATAGCGTTACTTATTTCGGTAATAGTATTCGGGATAGGCGCGTATTTTCTGACGGGGTTTCTCAATAAAATGGGGAATGATTTTTTAGACCCGTCAGTCAAACCCGACGAACCGAATACAAACGAAGAAGGTCATATAATAGATTCGGGCGACCCTGATTTGGAAGACGATTCGGAGGAAGAAGAAATAATTCAGTTTAACGTTCTTATCATAGGTATCGACGACGGGAAATCTCAGCCCGTTGCTTATGAAAACGACGAAAACGAGGACCGGAGAAAAGAAGCCGACACGATATTTCTTGTAAATATAAACCCCGAAACTAAAACTCTCATGATGTCCTCGCTTCCAACTAATATGAAAGTCGAGATAGGCAGATATAATCTCAGATTAGGCGCGGTATATTCTTACGGCGAATACGGGAATTACTCGACAAACGGCGGGAAAGGCATGGAACTGATGACAGAAACCGTATGGGCATACACGGGGGTTGAAGCCGATTACTGCTGCGTGGTTGACTACGACAGCCTTGAAGTGTTTTTTAATATGCTTGGAGAAATAGAATATATTATTCCTGAAGATATGTATTACAAGCCCGAACCATATGACAGGACAACAACCGACCCCCCGACAGAAACACAAGACGAAAACGAACCCACGCTTCCCCCTCCGCCTACGACAACAGAAGAAGAAACGACAAACCGCAATATAATAGAATTAAAAAAAGGCAGGCAGTTTATAGACGGCGCGGCGGCAGTCCAGCTTTTAAGATACAATAATTACAGACCGAACGAAGATAACAGAAACAGGGCGTCGATACAGATAGATTTTATAAAAGAAGTTTTACGGCAAATGATGACCGTTGAGAATTTAGCGAGAGCCGGGGATATATACGCGGGAATAAAAGAGCTTTTATTCCCCGACGAAGAAGATTTAAAAAATATAAAAGAATATAACGAAAATAAAGAAGAAGACGAAGAAGAAAAAAAAGAAATAAAATCAGAATTTAAGACAAACTTCAACGAAAAAGAGTTTAAATACTACGCAAAAACGATTTTTTCTTTAGCGGAATACGCAATCAAAGAAGTAGTTTATCCAAGCAACAGCGTAGAAAGAACGGAACACGGGACATTGTTTTTCTATCCCGACATAAAATCGGCGATAAGCCGTTACAGGGATTACAGAAAAGTCGAAAAGCCGGAAATACCGGAAATAACGGAAAAACCTGAAGAAGTTACGGATATGGATAATTAAAAATAGAGGGGAAACAAGCCGAAATAAATCGCATTTGTTTCCCCTCTACGGAGATAAATATGAAAAAAATAAAGAAGAAAGCTGAATTTATAATTAACTGCTGTAATCTTCAAGCAAAGAATACAGTTGCTCGGGAGTTTTGATTTGTATGCCGTCTAAAAGCAGATTTTTGTCATAGTCGGGCAGGGTGTTTATATAAACATCGAAAATTTCGTAGACTGTTTGTCTGTCGGGGCTGAATACGGCAAGTTTGCCGCCGCTCTCCCCAAGCAAAAAGATAGTTTCGGCATTTTCGGTGTTTTCTGTATCAGCGATATTTTTATAAGCGTTATTATCATGCTTTTCTATATTGTTTACGTTTTGGTCTGATATATTATTACCGGAGGGATTAGGCAAGTCTGCGTTTTTATTTTCTCCGTATGATTCGTTATTTTTATCGCTCAGATAATCGACGCCGTTTTTTGAATTGTGGGCGTCGGACACTATATTTGCCGTCTGCATAAAAATCACGACGAATAAAAAGCATATAAAAAGAATCTGCCCGATATTCGTCATATTTACTTTCTGCGGTTTTTTTTCTGATTTATCCTCAATCGCGTTTCCGTTAGTTATGTTCATTATATTTTTTACACCTCTTGTAACTTATATTTAACAGTTGTTTTATATGTTTATAACTATATTATTGCCAAAAATTCATGCTGTATTCAAATTTTTGGTATATGATTAAATTAAATTTAAGGATTTTATTTATTATAGCGTTGAATATTTATGGGGGAGGCGTATAAATAAATGGACGGTAAAAACAAAACAAAACAAAACCAAACAAATAATATAAATAATAAAGACAATATATCGCAGAAAAAGAAAAAAAAGCCGTCTAAATCAGGCAAAGTCGTAAAGACTATATTTTTCGTGAATTTTAAAATATTTTCTTATATTATTAATATACTGCTCTCGATTGTTCTTATCGTGATAATAACCGGGGGCATAGTGGCCGGGTCGTTTTTCTTCTATGTCGTAAATTATATAGACCAGGATATATCCGATTTGACCGTTATGTCAAGCGAAGCCGATTTGACCACTACTATTTATTATTACCAGTACGATAACAGGTTCACCAAATCAAACCCGGAACTTAAAATAATGGATACCCTGCACGGTTCGGAAAACAGGACGTGGATAAAATACAGCGAAATAACGAAAAACAATATGTATATTGTAAACGCGTTTATCGCCCTTGAGGATAAAAGATTTTTTTCGCACAACGGGGTTGACTGGCTTCGGACGGGCGACGCCGCGAGGAATTTTTTATTCCCCACGGACAGGGTGTTCGGCGGTTCGACTATAACCCAGCAGCTTGTAAAAAAGATGACGCAAAACGAGGACCAGACAATCCAGAGAAAAATCCAGGAAATGCGTCAGGCTATGTTTCTTGAAAGCAAAACCAGCAAAGAAGAAATAATGGAAAATTATCTTAATACTGTATTATTGTCAAACGGGTGCTACGGGGTGCAGGCCGCCGCCAATATGTTCTTCAACAAAGACGCGTGCGACTTATATCTGATAGAAGCCGCCGCTATCGCTTCTATTGTGCAGTCCCCGACGGCGATGAACCCTATAAAAAATCCTGACCGTAACAAAGACCGCCGCGACGCGTGTCTGGAAAACATGCTTGAATACGGCTTGATAACTCAGGAAGAATTTGACGGTGCGTACGACAAAGAGCTTGTAATAAACCGTCCCGACGGCGATTACGTCGAAACGGTCAAATCTTATTATGTAGACCAAATCATCAACGACGTTCAGGAAGACCTGATGAAAAAATATAACTGCACTAAAGAACAGGCGTCGAACAGGGTATTTTCAGGCGGATTGAGCATATACGCTTGCATGGACGAAGAAGTGCAGAGCATTATGGAATGGGTATTCACCCATGACGATTATTTCCCCAGACAGTCCGAGGGGGCGATACCGTATCAGGCGTCTATGGTCGTTATCGACCCGTACAACGGCGATTTATTAGGCATTATGGGAGGCAGGGGGGAAAAAGTCCAGAGGGGCTGGAACAGAGCCTCGATGACGCGCAGGCAGCCCGGCTCGTCAGTCAAACCGGTATCGGTTTACGCCCCCGCGCTTGAACTTAGGATAATAGACTGGGGGACTCCAATGAACGATTCCCCGTCTATGAGGGTCAACGGAAAGATGTGGCCCCCGAATTATCCAGCCGGAAACGAGGGCATGATTTCGCTCAAACGCGCCATAGCCGTTTCAAAAAACACTACGGCGGTAAGGGTGATAAGAGATTTGACCCCCGAAAAATCGTTCAGGTTCTGTTACGATGAATTGAACATGAAATCTCTTGTCGAGGAAATGGTCATGCCCGACGGCAGGATTAAATCCGATATTGACGTCGCCCCGTTAGCGTTAGGAGGCATGACTCGCGGGCTGACGGTTTACGAGCTTACGGCGGCTTATTCGATTTTTGCAAACGAAGGCGTGTATTCAAAGCCGCGTTCTTATACCAAAGTTGAGGACAAAGACGGGAACATACTCTTAGACAACAGGGTCACCGAAAAAACTCTGGTTATCAGCAAGGCAAACGCGTGGATAATGACAAAACTTCTCAGGGAAGTAGTCGATACGGGTACTGCTAAAGGCTTGCAAATGAAAAACAAAATCGAAGTCGCGGGTAAAACAGGCACGACAAACGACGACTACGACCGTTGGTTTATCGGGTTTACACCGTATTATATGTGCGGCTGCTGGTTCGGCTACGACCAGCCAAAATATCTGGGCGTAGATACAGGAGCGGGAAACCCCCCGATGATATTATTTAATTACGTCATGAACAAGATACACGAGCCTATATATGACGACCCGAAAAAATTCCCCGAAGCGGGCGAAAGCGAAGTGGTTCAGGCTCCGTACTGTGCGTCTTCGGGAATGGCTCCCGGACCGTACTGCGGTTCAACGATGGGGTATTACGAAAGAGGCTACGAACCTATGGAAACCTGCAATATTCACATTAACCGTCCGCCCGACGAAGATGAAGAAGAAACTACCGATTCTGAGGACGGCGAAGAAACTACAGAACCTACGACTGAAGATGAAACTACTACCGCTCCGACGGATATAATTATAACGACCACCGAAGAACCTGCAACCGAACCGGAAACGGAAGAACCGACAATTGCCGCGGAAGAAACTACAAATCCGGATACGGATACAGAATATATAACAGAAGAACCGACAATCGGACATGAGGATATACCGGATAATATTCAGGATAATTGGAATAATAACGAAGATTTGTTAGAAGATTAAATAATTATGCAAATTACAGTATAAGTAAGAATATAGGGGAATTACACAGAAAGCCTCCCTTGCTAAAGGGAGGGGGACCGTCCGCAGACGGTGGTGGGATTCAAAATTTAATGTTTTTTCGGTTAGGGAAACGGAATCCCTCCGTCACGCGGGCTGACGCAATATTACAATCCCACGCAATATTTCGCGTGCCACCTCCCTTTAGCAAGGGAGGCTTTACGGGAAAGTATTAAACAATAAAAAATACAGGGGGAGGTAAAAATTCGGGATGGCAAAAAGAAATAAATTAAATAAATCCGGGAAAATTTTCGCGATGTTTATCGTTGCGGTTTTAATAATCCAGTTATGCTTTTGTCTTGGGTTAAATTCGGTAATTGCCGCGCAGCCGTCAAGAAACGTGAGCAGTTTTAAAGACATATCGCAAAACGACTGGTATTATTCTTATGTAAAACGGCTGTATGAAGACAATATCATAAACGGGGTTACGGAGAATACTTATTCGCCGAATGCTGACGTTAAAACAAGCGAAGTCGCCGCGTTGATTACAAGATATTTGGGTCTTGAGCATATTGCGGAAAAAAACAGGGAATCCCTGATGAAAAACAACACAGAGGGCGCAAGCCTGTGGTATTCCGGATATATTCAGGTATTGTGCGACACGGGGATTTTCAGCGGTTCTGATATTACAAACTACGGCATAACGCTGAACGGCAACGGAAACGCAACTATATCGCAAAACGCGGCGTTGTTTATAGATTCGCCGATAAAAAGAATGGATATAGTGAAATTTATCGCGCGGTCGTTTGACTTTAAAAACGAATTTATAAACGGCGGGGGTTATGGACGTGAAATATTAGAAGAAATCCGGTATATGATAAGCGATTACTGGGATATTCCCGAAGAATACAGCGAATATTTTCTGAAATGCTATTATAACGGCATAGTCAGAGGAAACGAACGTAAAGAAGTTTTGCCGTATAATAATCTTAAAAGAAGCGAACTCGCTAAAATTATAGCCGCGGTTTTGTATTTTGACTTAAGGGAAAGCGACCTGCGCGAACTTCCTGCGGAATGCGTTATATCGCAGAGCGATTATGCCGTTTCATCGGTTGACGGCTCGAAAATACTGAAAAAAGAAAAAGCTGAAATGATATTGAAAGAACAGGCGAAAAATATCAAAGCGGCGGAATCTTCTGATAAAGAATCAATAAGGATAACGGTAGAACAGAAAAATATAATACCGCAGGGATATTTAATCGAAATATATGTTTACAAATACAATAACGGCGTAACATCAGCAATAGGCATATTAAACTCTTCGACAAACGACGACGAATATTTCCCGAAACAGAACAGTTTTAATATGTCGAAAACAGATTTGAAATCAAACGGCGACGTGGGATATGTGTATCTCATATTAAGGGATTTGAACAGGGGCGGCGAAACTGCGGGGGCGGTAATGTATAATATCGACGCGCAGGGGAACTTAAAAAACGCCGCCGCTTATAGGGGGGCATAGCCTAAACTGTGTCATATTTATTAAATTAAAGTGTATGCAAAGAAAATTATTTTTATTTTTGTTGACAATACAAAAATAATTAATTATAATTTATAGTTAATGAGAAAAATAAACAAAAAATTTACGGAGGCGTTTAATTATGAAGATGGGAAGAAAAATTATATCTCTCGCGCTGATAATAACTATGATTTTTGCGGTTGCGGCGTTTATGTCGTGCGGCGAATCGGAAAAAGAAGAAGAAATAAGGATTAACGTGCAGATAATAGGCTCAAATTATGAGGACGGGAACGATTTGGTGCTTACGGGAACAGCGGACGAACTGACTGTTTTAGCGGCGACGCAGAGAATGTGCGAAGTCGTTTTGGAAATAAAATTTGAATATGACGCGAAAATCGACACGGTAAAAAGAATAGGCGACGATATAAGCGGACTTTTTGAAAGTGAATATGAGGATGAAATCGCCGCGAAAGAAGAACCCGACGAAGCAGCAGCTGCCGACCCCGGCGACGGTGAAGAACCGGCAGACGCTGAAAACCCCGACGGAGAAGAACCGGAAAATCCCGAAGACGTGGTTAAAGACTTTTATTTCGACTGGGTATTGACCGTCAACGGAAGCGCCGATGCTAATTTAAGCGATAAAATAAAAGAAGGCGACAAAATCGTGTGGAAATATCAGGAAGT
>Ga0082212_10004496_pt1 | contig 19326 bp, 6 predicted proteins | sample TergutNt197P3_FD_71548 | JGI IMG/M metagenome (GOLD analysis project Ga0082212, IMG submission 71548) | Neocapritermes taracua P3 segment gut microbial communities from Petit-Saut dam, French Guiana - Nt197 P3 | ecosystem: Host-associated > Arthropoda: Insects > Digestive system > Gut ... | reverse complement strand
AGGTGGAGGGTGAGGGTGGCGGAGCCGGCACCGTGGTCGTGGAGGGTGGCGGGGGGGGCGAGGGAGACGGGCGGGGCGGTGAGGTCGTGCCAGGTGCGGACGAGGATGGTGACGCCGGAGAGGGTACCGCCAGAACCACCACCACCAGAACCACCACCAGAACCACCGCCGCCACCAGAACCAGAACCACCGCCGCCACCACCAGAACCACTACCACCAGAACCGCCGCCGCTGGAGCCGTCGTCGCGGGTGTAGGCGAAGTCGAGGGTGATTTCGCGGAGGGTGGGGTCGGAGGGGAGGGGGTCGCCGACGTGGATGGCGGTGATGAGGAGGGTGAGGTCGCCGTTGCCGGGGTCGGTGCCGTCGGGGGGGACGGAGCCGTATTCGTAGCAGCCCATGTCCACGCGGTCGCCCCAGACGCGGAGGTTGCCGTCGAGGTCGCAGCCGGGGTGGTAGCGGGCGATGCGGGGGAGGAGGGCGACGGGGGGGAGGGCGAGGGAGGGATAGAGGGCGGTCATCTGGCTGTAGTTGCGTTCGAGTTCGGCGAGGTAGCCTGCGACGTGGTCGAGGAATTGGGCGACGTTCTGGCGGGTCTGCCCTGCCCAGTGGTTTTCGCCTGTTTCAATGCAGGGGGAGCCGGATTGGAGGCGGTAGTCGCCGCCCACGGGGTTGACGAAGAGAGGGTCGGACGCAATGTTGCCGTCGGTCGGGGGGAGTCCGGGGGCGCAGGAGTTGAGGAAGGCGCTGAGCCCGTCGTGGTCGGGGTCGGCGGGGGCGTCGTTACCCCAGACGATGGTGTTGGCGAGGAGGGCGTAGCCGAGGACGCCGCCGACGCGCTGGGCGGCGTTTCCGGCGACGGTGCAGTTGTACGCCTCGCCGTAGCCCATCCCGCCGCCGTACATCGCCTCGTTGCCGGTGACGAGGCAGTCTTGGAGGTGGCACCTGAAGGCGCCTCCGCCGTTGTTGGCGGCGGTGTTGCCGATGATGCGGGAGTTGGCGATCTTGGCGGTGTCGGTGCCGTGGACGCCGCCGCCGTGACCGTTGGCGGTGTTGCCCTCGATGAGGCAGTCGAACATCTGGCATTTGCCGTAGGCGCCGCCGCCTTCGCCGTAGAGCGCCTTGTTGCCGGAGAGGGTGCAGTGGAGGAGGAGGAAGCCGTCGCCGCCGCCGCTGTAGAAGCCGCCGCCGTAGGATTGCGCCTCGTTGGCGGTGAGGGCGCAGTCGGTCAACGCGCAGTCCGCGGCGCCGCCGCCGTAGTCGGCGGTGTTGCGGTCGAGGGTGCAGTTGACCAGGTGGCTCGCGTATGCGCCGCCGCCCATGTGGTCGGAGTCGTTGCGTGTGAGGGCGCAGTCGAGCAGGACGCTCTCCGCGGCGCCGCCGCCGTAGACCGTCACGGTGTTGTCCGTGAGGGTGCAGTCTTGGAGGCGGCAGTACGCGGCGCCGCCGCCGAGGTAGTCGGCGTGGTTGGCGTCGAGGGCGCAGTCGAGGAGGAAGCCGCCGAGGGCGCCGCCGCCGTTGCCGCCGCCGGCAGCCCCGTTTTGGAGGGTGAAGCCGACGAGGGCGCTGCCGCTCCCGTCCGCGGGGTGGTAGAGCATGGCGCAGCGCCGCGCGCCGCCACCGTTTATGAAGGTGTGCGCCTTGCCGTTGACGGAGCGGATGGTGATGGGTTCGCCGATGACGGAGACGGCGGCGTAGGTGCCGTTGGTCACTAGCACAACGTCGCCGAGGAGGGTGGCGACATCCGCCGCGCCTTGGAGGGTGCTCTTGGCGGTCGCCCATGAAAGCCCGTCGCCGGAGTCGTCGGACTTGTTCCAGTCCACGTGGAAGACGGTGCCGCCGAACGGGGAGCCGGATTCGTAGCAGCCCATGTCCACGGTGCCGTCCCAGACGCGGCGGGCGCCGTCGAGGTCGCGGAGCCCGACGACGGCGGCGTTGTTCCCTTTGTTGACGCAGGGGGAGAGGGTGGGCGCGGTCTGGAGGTGGAAGTCGCCCGCAGGGGCGTCCACGAAGAGGGGGTTGGCGGCGATGTTGCCGTTTGAGGGCGGCAGACCGGGGGCGCAGGAGTAGGTGAAGGTGCCGCCCAAATAGTCGGGGCTGTCGGGGGCGGTGTTACCCCAGACGATGGCGTTGGCGATGACGCCCATGTAGGTGCCGCCGCCCGTGTCCGTCGCCGTGTTGCCCGCGACGGTGCAGTTGACGGTCACGCCGTAGTACACGCCGCCGCCGGTCGCCGCCGTGTTGCCCGTGAAGAGGCAGTTCGCCCGCGTGCCGAACGCCGACCCGCCGCCGACGCCTTCCGCGGTGTTGCCCCTGACCTCGCAGTTGTCGAGGGTGCCCTCGCACGCGCCGCCGCCGTAGCCGCCCGCATGGTTGTCCGCGAGCGTGCAGTTGTAGAGCGTGCAGTCATACGCGCCGCCGCCGCTGCCTTCCGCGGTGTTGCCCGAGAGTTCGCAGTTGGCGAGGTCGCTCTCACACGCGCCGCCGCCGTCGCCGCCGTCGCCGTGGTAGTCTGTCACCGCCGTGTTGCCCGTCAAGATGCAGTCGGTCAGGGTGCCGGCATACGCACCGCCGCCCCAGTACGCCCCGTTGCCTGCCAGGAAGCAGCCGGTCAGGGTGCTTTCACTCGCGCCGCCGCCGACCTCTGCCTCGTTGCCCGTCAGCACGCAGTCGGTCAGGGTGCTATCACACGCGCCGCCGCCGTACCATGCCCCGTTGCCCGTGAGCGTGCAGTCGGTCAGGGTGCTGTCATACGCCCCGCCGCCGTCGTAGGTCGCCGTGTTGCCCGTGAGCGTGCAGCGGTTGAGGATGCCGCCATACGCCCCGCCGCCGCTGTATGCCCGGTTGTTTGCCAGCACGCAGCGGTTGAGCGTGCCGCCCCACGCGCCGCCGCCTTCGCCGCCGTTGCCGCGTTTGAGGGTGAAGCCTTCGAGGACGGTGGCGGTGCCGTTGTTCCACCACGCCGCGAGGGTGGCGCAGCGGTTGGTGTTGCCGCCGTCGATGCAGGTGCGGGTGGCGCCGGAGACGGCGCGGATGGTGATGGCGGCGTTGTCGGTGCGGGAGATGGGTTCGTAGTCGCCGGGGGCGACGAGGACGGCGCCGCCTTCGGAGGCGAGGGAGACGGCGGCTTGGAGGGTCTTTTTGGCGGTGAGCCAACTGAGCCCGTCGCCGCTGTCGTCGGGGCGGCGGATGTCGGCGTAGAGGGTGCCGGGGGGCGCGGGGGCGACCCACTCGTAGGCGCCCATGTCCACGGTGCCGCCGAGGATGCGGAAGTTGCCGTCGAGGTCGAAGTCCCCCACGGCGAAGTCGTTGTTGCCCTTGTCAATGCAGGGGGAGTTCGCCCGGAGGCGGAAGTTGCCCGCGCCGGGGCTGGCGAAGATGGGGTTTGCCTCGATGTTGCCGCCGAAGTCGTAGGCGAAGCCGGGCGCGGGCGTGGTGCAGGAGAAGGCGAGAAAACTGCCGGAATGGTTGGGACCGTCAGGGGCGGTGTTGCCCCAGATGATGCAGTTGTAGAGCGCGCCGTCAGCCGCCCCGCCGCCGACGACGTCCGCCGTGTTGCCCGAGAGTGTGCAGTTGTTCAGCGTGCTGTGCCTCGCCCCACCGCCGACGTTCGCCGAGTTGCCCGTGAGCGTGCAGTTGTTCAGCGTGCTGTCATACGCGCCGCCGCCGTTCGCCGCCGTGTTGCCCGTGAGCGTGCAGTTGTTGAGCGTGCTGTCACACGCGCCGCCGCCGACGTTCGCCGTGTTGCCCGTGAGCACGCAGTCGTAGAACGTGCTGTCATACGCCCCGCCGCCGTCGTAGGTCGCCGTGTTGCTCGTGAGCGTGCAGTGGTTGAGCATGCTCTCATACGCGCCGCCGCCGTGGTTCGCCGTGTTGCCCGAGAGCGTGCAGTTGTTGAGCGTGCCGCCAAACGCGCCGCCGCCTCTGTACTGCAAGACGGTGACGTTGGCGTGGTTGGCGTTGCCGTTCTTCAGGGTGAAGCCTTCCAGCACGGAGTCGGCACTGCCGTGCCGCAGGATGGCGCAGCGGTTGGTGTCGCCGCCGTCAATGGAGGTGTGGGCGGCGCCGTTGACGCTCCGGATGGTGATGGCGCGGTTGTCGGTGTGGATGGGGGCGTAGGTGCCGTTGGTGACGACCACGGTGTCGCCCGCGACGAGGGCGATGTCCACCGCCGCCTGGAGGGTCTTTTTGGCGGTCGCCCAGGAGTAGCCGTCGCCGTCGTCGTCGGGGCGGGACTCGTCGGCGTAGATCGTGGTGGCAACTGAGGGGCGGGAGCCGCTCTCGTAGGCGCCCATGTCCACGGTGCCGCCCCAGATGCGGATGTTGCCGTCGAGGTCGGAGCCCCATTGGGCCTCGTAGTTCCACGGGACGAAGGCGTTGTAGCCCGTGTCAATGCAGGGGGATTTGGCGGGCGCGGCCTGGAGGCGGTAGTCGCCCGCGCCGGGGCTGATGAAGAGGGGGGGCGAGGTGATGTTGCCGCCGTGGTCGTAGACGGGGTCGGGCGCGGGCGTGGTGCAGGAGTAGTAGAGGGTGCAGCCCTGATGGTTGGGGGCGTAGTCGAAGGCGGTGTTGCCCCAGATGATGGAGTTGAAGAGCGTGCTGTAATTCGCGCCGCCGCCGTAGTCCGCCGTGTTGCCCGTGAGGGTGCAGTTGTAGAGCGTGCTGTAATACGCCCCGCCACCGTCTTCCGCCGTGTTGCCCGTGAGGAGGCAGTTGTAGAGCGTGCTGTAAGCCGCCCCGCCGCCGTAGTCCGCCCCGTTGCCCGTGAGGGTGCAACGGTCGAGCCAACAGGCATCCGCGCCGCCGCCTTCGTCCGCCGTGTTGCCCGTGAGCGTGCAGTCGAAGAGGTCGCATTGATCCGCGCCGCCGCCGCCGTTGTGCGCCGTGTTGTCCGTGAGCGTGCAGCCGAAGAGGTCGCATTGATACGCGCCGCCGCCGTCGTCCGCCATGTTGCCCGAGAGCGTGCAGCCGAAGAGGTCGCATTGATCCGCGCCGCCGCCGTACTCCGCCGTGTTGAACTTGAGCGTGCAATCGTCGAGCCAGGCGTGGGCCGCGCCGCCGCCGTACTCCGCCGTGTTGCCCGTGAGCACGCAGTCTTTGAGCGTGCCGCAAAACGCGCCGCCGCCCGAGCCGCCCGTCGTGACACCGGGGGCGTTGGCGTTGCCGCGCATGAGGGTGAAGCCCTCCAGCACGGTGTTGTGTTGGGGGACGAACTCCGTCATCCACGCCCAATACCCGAGGGTGGCGCAGCGGTTGGTGTTGTTAGCGTCAATGAAGGTGGATGCGGCGCCGTTGACGCTGCGGATGGTGATGGCGCGGTCGTCCACGACGGTGACGGGCGCGTAGGTGCCGTTGGTCACGACGACCGTATCGCCCGCGACCATGGCAAGGTCCACCGCCGCCTGAAGCGAGCGCTTGGCGCTGCGCCATGAGCGCCCGTCGCCGTTGCTGGGCCCGTTGGCGTCAACGTAATAGGTCGTGGCGTGGAGGCTTGCTGCCAGCAGCCCCGAAAGAATCCATGCGATTTTCTTCATGACGATTTTTCCTTTCCTCAACATAAAAAAACCAGATTAACAGATTGCGGAACAAAAAGCGAGGAGTTTTTTTTGGAGTGTGGAGGGTGGAGAGTGGAGGGTGGAGTGGGGAGCGTGGCGCCGGGAGGGTGGCGCCGGGAGCGCAGGGCTTCCGCCCTGCAACAAAGGACGAAGGGACAACGCGAAACACCTTCGTCCCCTAGGTCCCCTTCGTCCCTTAAATCCCCACAGCATCCCCCGTCGTCCCCAAGTCCCCCGCCGTAGTCCCGGCAGTCCGTAGTCCCCAGTTCTGCAGGGCGGAAGCCCTGCGCTCCCGGCACCTGCGCTCCCGGCGATTCCTCATTTTCAATACCGGAACTCGCCGCAATTGTGGGCGCGGTTGGTGAAGCCGGCCATGTCGGCCTCGGGGGTGGCGAGGGCGTGGCCGCGGGCCTCGCGGAGGGCGTCGAGCATGAGGCGGTAGTCGGGGTCGTCGGTGCTGCCGAACGCGAAGCCTTCGGCGGGTATGCCGCGGCCCCCGGCGGACTTGGCGAGGTGCGCGGTGAGCGCGGGGCTCCATTCGGGGCGCGTGAGGTTGACCCATGACCAGAGGGGGTGCCATTCGCCGCCGTGGAAACGGAGGGGGTCTTTGTGGCAGGCGGCGCAGCGGCGCTCGTAGGCGGGGGCGAAGCGTTCGGTGTACCACGGCAGGAGGTCGGGCTTGTCTTTGTCGGCCCATTTGTCGCGGTTGCCTTTGGCCTGCAGGTGGGCGTGGTCGGCGGTGGCGTAGTAGGGGAGCATGGCGTCGAGCCATTCGTGGATGCGGCGCAGGTCGTCCGGGGGGACGTCTTTCTTGCAGTGCTCGCGGCGGAAGAAGGCGGGGATGCGGCTGGCGTGGCTGCCGCTGGTGAGCGGGGCGTAGGGTGTGACCGTGCCCCAGAGCAGGTGGATACCTTGCGTGAGGGGGAGCGCGTCGCCGCGGCCGGTGTAGCGCGCGCGGGAAACATCGTCGGAGCGCGAGAGCAGCACGAGGTTGTCGTAGGACATACAGAAGAAGCGCGTGTGGTCGCCCGTCAGCAGGATACCCTTGGGGGGGGCGGTCCCTTGGTGGCATTCGACGCAGGTGCGGTCGAGCACGGGCTGGATGACGCGGGTGTAGTCGAGGATGCCCGCGTTGCCCCATGCGGGGAGGGTGAGCGCGGAGGGGCTGCGTTGCGCGGCGAGGGTCTGGCGCGGCGCGGCGGGGGAAGTCTGGCGGTTCTCGTGGCAGCCCGCGCACGATTGGGTCTCGCCGGGCATGAGGTTGAGGGCGGAGGTCATGCGCTGGAGTTCGCGGCCTTCGGCGTCGCAGGCCTGGAGGTAGATCTCTTTCAGCGCGGGGGCCTCGAAGTAGGCGGAGCCGTCGTCCTCGACGGGGGCGTAGCCCCACACGCGCTTGGCGTAGTAGGTGGCGGCGCTCATCAGCGGGCCTTGGTCCAGCACGGGGTTCCATGTGCGGTTCATGGTCTTGGGCAACTGCTCCATGATGCGCAGGGTTTTCACGCGCCCGCGCGCGACGTGCGGCGCGAGGCCGCTGTACACGTCCGTCACCATCAGGTAGCCGAGCGCGACGTCCTCTTCCTGCGGCTGGCCGGGCGGCGCGGCGGGGACGCGCACCGTGGCGGGGGCGCTCGCCGTCAGGTCGGGCAGCGCGGCCGGCGCGGGGCGCGGGAGGAGGGGCTTCGCGCCGAAGCAACTCGTCGCGGGGTCGTCATAGACGAGCGCCTTGTTGTCCATCTCGTCGAGCAGGAAGATGCGGAACCGCCCCGCGCCGCCGCCGCCGTAGGAGACGAGGAAGCGGTTCTCGGAGACGGGGTACGGGTCGCAGTACGCCCAGAAGAAATCGTGATCCACCACGGCCGGGAACTCGCGCGTGATCCAGCGGATGCCGGTGTTGCGCGGGGCCTCGGGGCCCGAGCGGTTGGTGACGAGGCCGATCGCGCCGCGCGGCGAATGGTGGTGCGGCGCGAACGTCGCGACAACGCAGTAACGCCCCGGCACCTCGCGCGCCTGGCAGATCGTCGCCGGGTCCACGAGGGTGTTGCCGTACCACAGTTGGAACTGCCGCCCGTCGGGGTGCTGCGTCCAGAGGCCCTGACGGTAGGTGAGCGTGGTGTCGACGTACTCCCAGCGCGTGAAGAGCAGCCGCCCGTCACGCAGCGCACTGAGGTTGAAGTCCGTGAGCGTGTTGGAACTCAGGCGGCGCACGTCCGAGCCGTCACGCGCCATGGTGTGCACGTGCGTGGCCGGGCCCGACTGGCAGACCGTGTGGTAGCCCGGCGTGCGGCTCGAGATGAACGCGATGCGGCCGTCCGCCAGCGGCGCGGGCGACACATTGTGATGCAGGCCCTCCGTGATCTGCCGCAGCCCCCTGCCGTCGACGCCGATCTCGTAGATGTGCCAGCACGGGGCGCGGTGCCGCCGCATGGAGAAGAACACCGTCCGCGCATCGAACGACAATTCGAGATCCATGATGACGGAATCCTCCTCCGCGAAAATCACCTTCGCCGCGGCATCCGGCGCGGAAGGGTCGAAGATGCGGATGCTGCACCCGAAACGGTTGTCCAGCGGCTGCCCCTGCCAGATGTAATTCGGCACCGCCCCCGAACGCAGCGGCGCGCCCGTGTAGAAGATGACGGGCGGGAGACGCTTCGTTTCTTCTGCAAAAAATTTCTCCACGCTATCAAGCGCCCAGAGGTACGTGTGGGTCACCCATGGTCTGGGCGGTATTGTTAAACCGAGTATCCTCGTGTCTCCTATAGAATCTGCCAACCTAGATATAAACTCGTCGGATTCTTGCAACGCCTCTTGGATAATTTCACGGTATTGGGCAAGGCGTGAAAGGTAGGCGGTTGTTTCAGCGTTCGGCATCCAGTATCGCTTCTCTATCTCCGTCATTGGCACATGCGGCGGCTCGGTCTGGATGGCGTGTAAACGGGAGATCACCTCCTCGGTTTTACGCGACTCCTCATAGACCAACTTCAACCCGCCCTTGCGGTTTTTCAGGAACGCCGACGCAAGCCTCCGCCACTCTTTGCCGCCGCGCACCCCTGCGGCATAACGCCACAATTCCTGTTCCTCGGGGTCGCCGCTGAGCGCGTCGCAGAAGAAACCCTTGACCACGATTGCGCCCGTCCCCGCGTTGACGACCCGCACGTGATGCTCACCCATCGGCAGGTTCTGCGCGAGCCACGTGCGCCCGTTCTCGCTCGTGTTGATGACGGACACCCGCTTGCCGTCGACCCACACCTCCGCCGAGCCGAGCGGACGCCCCGTGTCCTCCTGAACGACGCCCCACTCCCAACCCAGCCCGCCCGCCTGATGCGCCAGCCCCACCGCCGTACCGACGAACGCCATCTCCACGCTCGCGCCCGCCGCATCGCCGCGCATGGCGAACAGCCCGTACTCGCCATCCGCGCCCCCGAACGTCACCTCATGCCACGCGCCCTTGTACGTCACCCGCGCATCGTTCCACGGGTATCGCTCCTGCGCCAGCGCGGCCATTGCCCAACACGCCAACACCAACCCCAGCCCGATTTCCCATTTCAACATACGTCCCTCTTTGCGTTTGATTCCCGTGTCCCGTATTGTACCAAAACGAGGGGCATTTACAAGCGGGAAGGTGTTTATTTTAGCCTCAGGTTCCACGGATTAACGCGATCTTTAGACAGGATGAACAGGATTTCGCAGGATTGTTTTTTTGAGAGAATTACTTCCTCCTTGGCTCTTTTCTACCTATTGCCTATTACCTCTCTGCGTCTCCGCGCCCCTGCGCGAGAAAAAATCACCCCCCCTGTTTTTGCCTTTGCAATGTGGGTGCGGAAAGGGTAACGTTTAGTCCCGTAGTCTCGTGGTTCGGCGGGTACGGGATGCCGGGACGATATTTCGGGGAAAGCGGCCTGACCGTGTGTTTGCGCGTCACCCTCGCATACTCTTCCTTTGATATGCCCGTCTCCCCGTTTTTAGGTGTCATGGGTTACGCCGCAACGCGGCTCTGAATTTTTTTCTTTTTCTGCTTGCAATCGCGGAAGGGATTCGCTACGATGTTTCTATTTGAAGAAACAAGGTTCATTCAGAAAAGGAGACGGGTTATGGAGACGAATACGGTTGGATCGGAGGCGGGGTTCGGGCGCAGTCCGGACAAGGACGGTTTCTTTGGGCGCTATGGCGGGAAGTTCCTGCCGCCGGAGCTGGAGGAGCCGTTTGCTGAAATCATCGAGGCGTACCATCGGATCGCGAATGATCTGCGCTTCATCAACGAGCTGCGCATGATCCGCAAGACGTATCAGGGGCGCCCGACGCCTGTCTATCACGCGCGGACCCTCTCGCTGAAAAACGGCGGCGCGCACATCTACCTGAAGCGCGAGGACCTGAACCACACGGGCGCGCACAAGATCAACCACTGCATGGGCGAGGGCCTGCTCGCGAAGTTCATGGGCAAGAAGAAGCTCATCGCCGAAACGGGCGCGGGCCAGCACGGCGTGGCGCTGGCGACGGCGGCCGCGTACTTCGGGCTGGCGTGCGAGATCCACATGGGCGAGGTGGACATCGCCAAGCAGCAGCCGAACGTGCTGCGCATGAAGCTGCTCGGCGCGAAGGTCGTCCCCGTGACGTTCGGGCTGAAGACATTGAAAGAGGCGGTGGACTCCGCGTTTCAGGCGTACTTGGCAGATCCGCAGAATTCCATCTACTGCATCGGGTCGGTCGTCGGCCCGCACCCCTTCCCGCTGCTGGTGCGCGACTTCCAGAAGGTCGTCGGCATCGAGGCGCGCGAGCAGTTCCAGGAGATGGCCGGGCAGCTGCCGGACGCCATCTGCGCGTGCGTCGGCGGCGGCTCGAATGCGATGGGCCTGTTCACGGCGTTCCTGAACGATCCCGCGGTCGGCATCTACGGCGTGGAGCCGCTGGGGCGCGGGCCGGGCATGGGCGACCACGCGGCCACGATGTCCTACGGGCATGAGGGAATAATCCATGGGTTCAGGTGCTACCTGCTCCAGAACGAGGACGGCTCGCCCGCGCCTGTCTATTCATGCGCGAGCGGGCTGGACTACCCCGGCGTGGGGCCGGAGCACTGCTTCTTGAAGGATGCCGGGCGCGTGTCGTATGTGACGTGCTCGGACGACGAGTGCCGCGACGCGTTCTTCCAGCTATGCCGTTGCGAGGGCATTATCCCGGCCATCGAGAGCGCCCATGCCGTTGCGTTCGCGCTGAAGAAGGCGCGCGAGATGGGGCGCGGCGCAATCCTCGTCAACCTCAGCGGCCGCGGCGACAAGGACATGGACTATGTGCTTGAAAACTGGGGGAGCGGGGAGTAATCATTAGTGTCATTTAAATTGATGTTGTCACATTTGACTGGAGACGTTCTCGTGTGACAACTCCAACTTAAATCACAATTAGTACGGCAGCTTGTGTTCCTTGATCTTGCGCTGGATGGTGCGGCGGGAGAGGCCGAGGTGGTCGGCGGTGAGGGTGCGGTTGCCGTTGTTCTGGCGGAGGCGGGCCTCCAGCACCGCGCGCTCGATCTGCTCGAGCGTCATGCCGTCTGGCACGGAGAGTTCGCCGGTCTTGGCGCGGGCCGCCCCGGGCAGGGTGAGGGCGGATGCGGACAGCACGCCGTCCGCTGACAGCAGCACGGCGGACTCGACGATGTTGCGCAACTGGCGCACGTTGCCGGGCCAGTCGTAGTTCTCCAGCGCGGCGTAGAAGTCGGGGCGCACGGCGGTGACGGCCTTGGCGTTCTCCGCGCAGGTCTTGGCGATGAAACGGTCGGCCATTTTGCGGATGTCCTCTTTGCGCCCGCGCAGGGGCGGCACGCGCAGGGTGACGGCGTTGACGCGGTAGAGCAGGTCTTCGCGGAACGTGCCGCCGGCGACCATGGCGTCAAGGTCTTTGTTGGTGGCGGAGACGAGGCGGACGTTGACGCGGATGACCTCGCGGCCGCCGACGCGGCGGATCTCGCGCTCTTCGAGCGCGCGCAACAGTTTGACCTGCACGGGGAGGGGCGCGTCGCCGATCTCGTCGAGGAAGAGGGTGCCGCCGTCGGCGCGTTCGAACGCGCCTTTGTGCAGGCTGGCCGCGCCCGTGAACGCGCCTTTCTCGTGGCCGAACAGTTCCGATTCGAGCAGCGACTCCGCGAACGCGCCGCAGTTGAGCGCGATGAACGGGCCTTGCGCGCGCTTGGAGTCCGCGTGCAGGGCGCGGGCGACGAGTTCTTTGCCGGTGCCGCTCTCGCCCGTGACCAGCACCGTGGCCATGGTGTCCGCCAGCGCGTTGATGTGCGCGATGACGTCCTGCATGGCGGGCGACTCGGCGATGATGGCGGCGGAGGAGAACCGCTCGCGCACGGACTGCGACAACTCGCCGACCTTGCGGCGGAGGCGCGAGGCCTCGCAGGCGCGGCGCAGTTTGGACTGGATGTCGTCGAGGTCGAGCGGCTTGGTGACGTAGTCGTAGGCGCCCTCGCGCATGGCCCGCACGCCGGACTCGACGGAGCCGTAGGCGGTCATAATCATGACCGGCACGTCGGCGTCGATGGCGCGGAGGCGCTGGAGGACTTCGATGCCATCGATGTCCGGCAGCACGAGGTCGCTCAGCACGAGGTCGGGCGCGCGCTCGCGGAAACGCGCCACGCCGTCGAGCCCCGTGGCGGCGGCGGTGACGGCAAAGCCCGCGTCCTCCGCGGCCTCGTGGACGGAACGCGCGTTGTCGGGGTCGTCTTCGATGATGAGGATGGTAGGGTTCATGGGGAAGTGGGTAGTGATTAGTGGGTAGTGGTTAGTGTTTAGTGGTCAGTGAGGGGTGGTTCGCGGCTTTCTGATCACTGGTCACTGGCCACTGATCACTCTCCGGCAAAGAAATGCGGATGATTGTTCCGCCGCCGGGGCGTGCGAGGGCTTCGATGTCGCCGCCGCAGCGGCGGATGGCGGTGCGGGCGAGGAACAGGCCCAGCCCCGTGCCTTCGGGGCGGGTCGTGACGAACATCTCGAAAATCCGCGCGCGTTGCCCGGCAGGGATGCCGGGGCCGCGGTCGCGCACCTCGATGACGGCGCGGCCGTGCGCAGCAAACAGCGCGACCTCGACCTCGCTGCCCTTGGGCGCGAACTGGAGCGCGTTGACCAGCACGTTCAGCAGGGCGCGGCGCAGCGCGAACGGGAACGCGGCCACGGGCGGCGTCTCCTGCGCGTCGATGCGGACACTCACGCCCGAATGCTCGACGCGCGGCGCGAGGGTCTCGCAACACGCCTGCACGGCCTGCTCGAGGTTGACGCGCTCAGGGCGCTCGTCCGTCGGCTTGGCGAGGAACAGGAACTCCTGGAACACCTTGTCCATGCGCCCCATCGCGTGGGCGATGCGGCCGGCGAGCTCGGTCACGCGCTCGGGACGGAAGCCGTCGGCGCGGGCCATCTCGCGCTCCAGCATCTGCGCGTCGAGGCGCACGGCGGACATGGGGTTGCGGAAATCGTGGAGGATGCCGTTGGCCAGCACGCCCGAGAACGCGAGGTGTTCCTCCTGCCGCGCGCGCTGCTCGCGGCGGCGGTCGCGCACGACCGCGAGCGTCAGCACGACCGCGCACGCGCTGAACGAGAGGATCAGCACCGCAACCGAAAATGCGGAGAGCGACGACACCGCCGCGCGGGCCGTCTGCTCCTCCTGCCCGACCGCATCGCGCTTGAGCGTCGCCTCGATGACCACCGGCGTGCCGTCGTCGAGCAGCACGGTCTTGGTGAGCAGGAAGACCTGCTGTTGCACGCCGCCGATTTCGAGGGTGCCGGGCGCGACGGTCACATCCGTTCCGATGTCTTCGGGCATCGTGTACGGCGGCCGTGCGTGGCTGTCAAAGCCGTGCGCCTGACGCTGGAGAACCGTCACGGTGCCATGCGTCACAGAGAGCGACTGCACATCCGGGCGTACCGCGAAAATGCTGACCGCCGCCTCCGACAACCCCCGCGAGGCCTCCTCCGGTGTGGCCGCCGCGCCGAGCGTGGAAAGCGTGTCTAGCAACGACGCGCCGCGCCGCAGGACGTTCTCCGTCGCGGCCAGGCGCGTCTGGCGGTCATGGGTCTTCTTCAGGAAGAACAGCCCCGCCCCGGCCAGCAGGGCGAACGCGAGGAACGCCATCAGCAGGATATGCTCCAGCCGAAGCGCGGGGCGCCGAACCGCATTCTGTTGTGAATTCGCCATCATCTTTCCTAACGCAAAGAACGTGCCGAATTATACGGCAAGACGCTGGCGTTATGAAGCAAAAAGTGAAGGGAAGTGCGGACCGCATTGCGTCATAATTCATGACACCGGGAACCGGAAGGATGGACACATGTGCTCCACTCGTCGCACGTTGCGCGAATGGTGTCCCCTGCCTCTGCGCGAAAATAATCCTCCGTTTTTTTCTCGCGCAGAGGCGCAGAGACGCAGAGGGAGAGGTAATAAGTAATAAGTAATCCTGTTAATCCTGTCAAAAATAAATGTCCGTTTTAATTTAACCACAATGGACACTATAGAATGCACAATGGACACTATGGTTGTGCCTATTGTGAAAACCATTGTGTCCATCGTGGTTAAAAGTCATCCTGTAAAATCCTGTTCGTCCTGTCTAAAACAATCGCCCGTTTTCTTTCCCTCGCGCAGAGACGCGGCGTTTTTCCAGATTCTTATGGAATGCGGCGTCTCTCCTTTTCCAGAAATTGCAGGGAATCCCCTTGACCTTCCCGCGTCAAATAGGGGATAATGATTCTTTACTTATTCAACCTTCGTGTAGAGGAGAGGTCATGAGAATTCTGAAGCGTATTGTGTGCGCGTACACGGTGTGCGCGTTGAGTGGTCTGGCCGCGTTCGCGCAATGGTCGGCGGGTGAGGCGGTGAGCATCCATGCGGGCGAGACGGTGAACATCGGCTCGCCGCAGCCGGACATCGCAAGCCTCACGAACAACGGTACGCTGCTGCTCGCGGCGGGCGGGAGCGTGAACGTCACGGGGAGCGCAATGTCCGTCGTCGGGTCATTCGGCGCAGAGGGCGTGATGACCGTCGAGGGGAGCGTGGCCTTCCCCGGCGCCGATTTCATTGTCGGCAACCAAGGCGGGACGGGGACGCTGCACGTCGCGTCCGGCGGCGTGGTCAATGTCTTGCCCAACATCCTTTACGTCTGCCGGAACAACAGCGGCAATGAGCGCGACCCGGACACGCGCGGGTTCCTCGACATCGCGGGGACGGTGAGGGCCACGCGCCTGGAACTGACGGCCAATTTCCCGAACACGGTGGCGGATGAGTATGTTGACGCGGGCGTTGTGCGCCTGTTGGCGGGCGGCGTGCTGGAGATCGCGAACATCTGGAAGAATGACCGCGCGCGCTCGTATATCCACTTCGAGGGCGGGACGCTCAGGATGACCGCGTCGGGCAACCTCAACGGCGTCGGCAACGGCGGCCATGTCTATTGCGTCATCGAGGACGGCTGCGAGGCGGTCTTCGACACGGGCGGGAACAACGTCACGTTCAACCCGGCGGGCAACAACGCGTTCCTGAACCTGACGGGCACGGGCGGCCTGCGCAAGCAGGGCGAGGGCGCGCTCGTCTTCCGCCTCGTGGACACGAACAACACGTTCTCGGGCGACATCGTGGTGGAGCAGGGTTCGCTTGACCTCGGCCGCCCGCTGGAGGCGGGGCAGCAGGTGACGCTCCATGACGGGACAGGGTTCGTCATCTGGTCGCTGGCGGACACGGGGAGCGTGCATGTCGTCTCGGGCGGCCACGCGCTCTTCACGGTGGGCGTGGACATGGCGGGCCTCGACCTGACGGCGCAGGCGGGCTATTACGCGGACCGCCTCGGCGGGCCGCCCTCCGGCGTGACCGCGACGCTCTCGGAGCCGCTCGGCTACGACGACATCAACTCCGGCACCGCGCTCAGCCCGTTCCGCCTCATCGGGCAGGGCGGCACGCTGGTGCTGACGAACACGGGGCTGGAGAGCGCGTACCTGCAACTGGAGGGCGCGGGGCGCTTCTCTTTCGCGGACGACCGCGCCCTCACCAACAGCGCCATGCTCACGCTGCTTGACAGCATCATCTACCGCCAGGAGGGCAGGTTCACCATGGCGGGGGCGCCCGGCGCGCCCGTGGTGTTCAGCCTCGCCGCGCCCAACCAGTTCGAGACGACGGGGGCGGAGCACGCCCTTGAAGTCGGCTACAACGGCGACGCCGAGTTCCACGCGACGGGCGCGACGATGAACATCGAGCGCCTGCGCATCGCCGGAGGCGACGGGGTGCAGGGCAGTTTCATCCAGCGCGGCGGCACGGTCACGGCCCAAGCCGTGTCGTGGGTCGGCTACGACAACGGCACGGGGCGGCTCGACGTCGCGAACGGCAACTTTATCGTCAACGGCGACCTGCGCATCGCCCTGATCGACCGCGACCCCCGCAACATGTTCCCCGACGGGACCGTCGTCGTCAGCAACGGGACGATCCGCTGCAACACGCTCAACTTCACGCCGACGTGGAACACCACCGACACGGCCCTCACGAACCGCGACGTCGGGCGCGTCCATCTCCTCGACGGCGGCGTCATGGAGATCAACCAGTTCGTCAAGAACGACAACGCCATCAGCACCCTTCACTTCGAGGGCGGCACCCTCCGCGCGCGCGGGAACCAGGCCGGCTTTGTCGGCATCGGGCAGGCGCTCGCCACGCTCGCATGGGCCGCGCCGGCCGACCAGTCCATCAGGCTCGACGTCCAGAACTACACCGTCTCCGTCAGCCCCCAGAACGGCAAGTTCGTCCTCACGGGCGACGGCGGGTTCAGGAAACTCGGGAACGGCACCTTCGGCCTCTTCGCGGCACGCGCCGACTACAAGGGCGACACCGTCGTCGAAGCCGGCACGCTCCGCCTCGTCGGCGACGGCCTCATCCCCTCCGGCCCCGGCTACGGCAACCTCGTGCTGCCCACGGCCGCCTCGCTCCTCGACCTCAACGGGCGCGCCGCCAGCATCAACAAGGTCAGCGGGCTGGGGACGGTCACGAACGCCTCGGACGGGGCCGCGACGCTGAACGTGCTCGTGAACGGCGAGGACGAGACATGGACGCGCGCGTACGTCAGCGGCGGCGCGCCCATCACCCTCGTCAAGCAGGGCGAAGGCACGCTCACGCTCCAGAACGGGAACGTCATCCAGACGCCCGTATTCAAGGTTGACGCAGGGACCGTCCGCCTCATCGCCGCCGAGGAAGGCTTCCCGTTCTACCGCTTCAAGGTCGAGGGGGTCAAAAACCTTTCCGCCGTCACCTCCATGCAGTTCTCCCAACTCGCGCTCCTCAACGGCCCGCAGAACGTCGTCCCCGCCCGCGTCGGCCTCTTGTGGGACACCACGAGCGCCCCGGGGACCGACGCCTTGCTGAGCGCCCACCCGCCCAACGAATCCCCCGACAAGGTCGTCAACGGGTTCCTCCCCTTCGACAACCTGACCGGCCCGAACGGCGCGGCGGTGACCAACAACAAGTGGAACGACTTCCGCATCTCGCGCCCCGCGGAGGCCGACCGCGTCTGGATACGCCTGGACTTCTTCTCCAACCAGCCCCTCACCGCCTACAACTGGGCGACCGCGAACGACACCCCGAACCGCGACCCCGCCGACTGGCGCCTGCAGGGCAGTTACGACGGCACGGACTGGGCAGACGTTGACGTGCAGAGCGGGCAGTCCGTCACGGGCTTCCGCAACACATGGGTCACCGAAAACGGCTACCCCGTCCCCCCGATGCCCGACCCCCGCCCCGTCATCTCCCCCGACACCCGCGTCAGCCTCCTGCCGGGCGGCACGCTCGAAGTCAGCGGCGGCACCCCCCACCGCATCACCGGCGTGTCCGGCGGCGGCAGCATCGCCCTCGACGGCACGGACCTCATCCTCGGCGGCGCGGCCGAACCCGCCGCATTCTACGGCACGGTCACCGGGAACGGCAACATCATCATCGACGGCGACAACCAGCGCTTCAACGCCCTCAACACCGCCACGGGCGACTTCACCGTCCGCTCGGGGACGGTCGAGATCACGCCCGCCAGCGGCGCCATGCACCGCTGGTTCCGCTTCACGATCCAAGACACCCGCGTCTATACCAACGTGCAGCAGATCTCCGAGTTCGCGCTCTACACCACCGACGACGTCCGCTGCAACCTGAACCTCACGCAAGGGCCCAGCGCGACCGGGCTCGCCCCCGGCGAGTTCTGGACGCCCGCCTACTCGATCGGCAACAACGAGGGCCCCAACAACCTCTTCGACGACCTCACCGGCACGAAGTGGTGCCTCTCCAACAACTTCATGGTCCCCGAGGACCCCCAGACCTGGCGCGAGGTCACCATGCGCCTGACGGACGGCGCGCAGGAGGTCACGTCCTACAACATGGCCACCGCCAACGACATCGCCCAGCGCGACCCCATCACATGGAAACTGGAGAGCAGCGCCGACGGCATCGCCTGGCAACTGGTGGACGCCCGCACGGACTTCTTCCCCTCCGCCACGCGCCAGACATGGTACAACAGCGGCATCCCCTTCCAGTTCCAGTCCAACCGCGCCATCTCCGCCGTCGGCGACGGGCTCGCCGAAGCGATACCCGGCGGCGCCATCGTCGAAGTCAGATCCGGCGCGACCCTCGCCGTCATCGGCGGGCAGCAGCCCATCGGCGCGTTGCGCGTGGACATGGCCGCGGGCGCCGGCACCATCACCCGCTTCACACCCGCCCCCAACGGGACCCTCCACCTCACCAACACCTCCGGCGCGCCACGCACATGGGTCATCCCCCTCACCCTCGGCAGCGTGGACACCCCCTCTGTCCTCAGCACATGGCAGGTCATCGCCGACGGCCAGCCCCTCAACGGCTACCGCCTCACCTACGCCAACGGCGTGCTGTCCCTGCGCCCGAACGGCATGGTACTGATGATCAAGTAACCCTTGCGGCGCATTTCAATTTCTGAAACAGGATGGAGCGGATGATGACGTTACTGGTCGCGACGCGCAACAAGCACAAGATGGAGGAGATACGGCAGGTATTCGCGCTGCCGGGGCTGACGCTGCTGGCGGCGGATGAGGCCGCGGGGCTGCCCGAGGACGTGGTCGAGGACGCGGACACGTTCGAGGGCAACGCGCTGAAAAAGGCGCGGGAACTGTGCGCGGCGTCGGGGCTCTGGACGCTGGCGGATGACTCGGGTCTGGAGGTCGCCGCGCTGGGCAACGCGCCGGGCGTGTTCTCCGCGCGGTATGCGGGCGAACCGTGCAGTTACGCGGCGAACAACGCGAAGTTGCTGCGCGAACTGGAGGGCGCGGCGGACCGCCGCGCGCGGTTCCGCTGCGTCATCGCCCTGTGCGCGCCGGACGGGCGCGAGTGGACGGTCGATGGGCGTTGCGAAGGGCGCATCATCGACGCGCCGCGCGGCGAGGGCGGTTTCGGCTATGACCCGCTCTTCGTCCCCGACGGTCACGCCCTCACCTTCGCCGAACTCGACCCCGACACCAAGAACGCCCTCTCCCACCGCGGCCACGCACTTCGCCGCGCGGCTGCGGAATGGGGCGGACTCTTAATTGCCGGGAGCGCAAGACTTCCGCCTTGCAATTAGGGGATAAGTGATAGGTAAAAGGTAATAGGTAAAAGGTATTTCCTCTCAGAAAACACTTTGTGACCTTCGTGCCTTTGTGTGAGATTATTCGTCCGTTTTCTTTAACCACAATAGACACAATAGAATGCACAATGGACACTATTGTTGTGCCTATTGTGAAAACCATTGTGTCCATCGTGGTTAAAAGTCATCCTGTAA
>Ga0082212_10004495_pt1 | contig 19327 bp, 20 predicted proteins | sample TergutNt197P3_FD_71548 | JGI IMG/M metagenome (GOLD analysis project Ga0082212, IMG submission 71548) | Neocapritermes taracua P3 segment gut microbial communities from Petit-Saut dam, French Guiana - Nt197 P3 | ecosystem: Host-associated > Arthropoda: Insects > Digestive system > Gut ... | reverse complement strand
ATAAATAGTTCGCCATTCCTCCATTTGGGCGGCAATCGCGCTTTTAGTCACAGGTACACCAAGAGTAAAGCCGTTCTTACTCTGCATTTCATGCGAGAGCATTATTTTGATAAAATTCCATGCATTTTGTACGTTCGGACTGCCCGCCCTTATGGCTGCCGCCCTATTGCTAGTCGCGTGAATTTTACCATCCATATCAGGTATAACCAACATCATATGATTGCTTCTTGCTTTCATTTCACTGGCTATGCCGGTAAACACATTCGGATCCTCTGTCTTGCAAAATATGATTGCGCCATCGACAAAAGCAGCGGCACTTAAACTGCCGAAACTGTTTGCGCTTGAATCGATTTGATAGTATGGCTTATAAGCGTAGAGCAGTTTTTTTAGGCCTTCTTCATCGGGCAATGCCGTGTTCGTCTCGTAATCCACAAGCGGTATCCCGGATAAGAGCAATAACTCTCTCCTCAATATGCTACCAAAGAACGAAGAGAAATAATTTGGATTTTCCTGTGCCTTTGGTGTCGTCCGCACAACCTCATTCAAAAATGATATGCAATCGCTTGTTTTTGACAAATCAAAACCAATATCATTCAAGCTATCCGTATTTGTAATATACAAAGGAGGATCATATGAATAAGGGATTACATACCGCCTGCCGTTGAATACCGCCGCGTCAAGCACCTCTTTAACATAATCGCCGAAGTCAAAATTCTCATCCTGTTCTATAAACTCATCGAGTTCAAGGAACGCGCCCGCCTGAATTACCTTATAAATATCCGTGTTTAGCATTGAATCGGTGAATATGACATCCGGTCCTTTGCCCGCCGCAATGTCCGCGCTTAGTTGTACGGAAAATTCGTCCCAATTAGCATTGAGATAATTCTCTTTTGTCACGTTCACATTGGGGTACATTCTTTTATAGAGGTCTATAAGAGGGCTTGCCATATAATGATTCGGCGTTACATAAACAATCAAATCGCCTGTTTGAGTGGGATCCGGTTGCAGGTTTTTTACTTCTATAGGTGCGGGTGTCCACAGAGGTTCGGGTTCTTCGTCCGTTTCGTTGCCGGAATTTTCGCCGCCTTGGGGTTCATGTGTGACTGTGTTCCCTTCAATGGGCGGTGTATTGGGATTGTCGTTTCCATCGGGACTGTTGCATCCCGCTAATGCGGTGATTAACAAAACGGTTGTGCAGAATATTGATATGTATTTTTTCATTTTGCATACCTCTTGATTTTTTTATTAGCGGGCGGACGAACGGCCGCCCTTACGGGGTTTTCGCCGTTTTGTAGGGGCGACCTTTGGTCGTCCGCGTTCCCCTGTAGGGTGCACCGCTCTCGGCGCACCGCCGTTTCCCCACATCCCGCCGTTTCCCCGTCATCGGCGGTAATATTTACAACGGTGCGCCGAGGGCGGCGCACCCTACAAATGGTTGTTTGCGGGCGGATTGCCATCCGCCCCTACGGGGTTTTCGCCGTTTTCGTAGGGGCGACCCTTGGTTCGCCCGCGTCCCTTACGTATAATCCGCCAAATAATCCTTGTTCGCGGCAAACATTTCATCGACCATGTCTTGAATTTCCTGCATACTCGCCACTGCGGCGGTAAGCGGGTCGAACAGTACGGCTTGGAATACTTTGCGCTTGTCGCGCTCTAAGTAACCCTGCACCGCAAGCTCCTCTATTTGCGCGCTGACCGATGTTAACAGCGCAATCTGCGGGGGCAGCGCGCCCGCGTGTATGGGGCGCAGCCCCGCCGCCGATGCGAGAACGGGAACTTCAACGCAGCAGCCTTGCGGCAGGTTATCAATCAGCCCGAAATTGCGTACATTGCCGTTGAATTCAAACGGTGTTCTGTCGCCGAATACGGCGTTGAAGATATATGCGGCATATTCGCCGCCGCGCTCAATATCCTCCTCATCGTCTTCCAACCACTCCAATATTTCATCTTTCCACGAATCCTCACGTTCCAGATACTCGTTGAGTATGAAGGCATACGCGCCCGGATTCCAACCTGTGCCGTGGGTGCAGTATTTCTCAATCAAATCGGGGCGTTTTCTGAACCAAGCGTTATACTCGGAGTTATGCCCCGATGATTCGGTCGGGTAGTAGTCGAGATGCTTGAACATTTCATTGCGGACTTGCTCCATATTCAATATCTCCGGGCGGCTCATAGCTTCCCTAATGCGCGGATACGCATCCTCGCCGTTGACTTTGAAGTTTAAGTAAAACGCCTGATGGTTAATCCCGGCGCAGAGATATGTCACATCGGCGGGGTCTGCTCCGATGAAGAACGCAAGCATTTCGGCTGTTCCCTGAACACTGTGACATAGTCCGCTGAGTGTCAGATTTGTCTGCTCCTGCATGGCGCGGCAGAGCATTGCCATTGGGTTTGTGTAGTTAAGCACGATGGCTTTGGGGCAGTGCTTTTCTATGTCGCGGCAAATTTCTAAAAGCAGCGGCGCGGTTCGTAAAAACCTAAAGATACCCGAAGGCCCGCGCGTGTCGCCCACATTGGTGTCAATGCCGTATTTTTTCGGTATCTCAATGTCGGTGCGAAACACCTGCGGGCCGCCCTGAAGAACAGTTATAACAACACCGTCCGCGCCGTCAAGAGCTTCGGCGCGGTTCGTTGTCGCCGTAATTTTCGCGGGATAGCTGCCTGCGGCGGCTATTTTCTTACACGCCTTTTCAATGTAGTCAAGGCGTTCCTGATTGATGTCCATCAGGCAGATGTGCGAGTTGCTGAGAGCCGGAAACGACAGGATGTCCCTCACCAACGCGCGGGTAAACCCGAAGCTGCCCGCCCCGATAAATGTAATTTTTTTCATTATAATTACCTCCTGTTATTATATATTTATGGTAGGGGCGGCATATATGCCGCCCGCGGACGACCGCAGGTCGTCCCGTTGATAAAAACGTTATATTAAATGCGGACGACCGCAGGTCGTCCCTACGCCATCACTGCCAATTTGTCAAGTTCCTCCATCACAAGTTCCGGTGTCGCGCCGTGCTTTGACGCGACAAACGACCCCATCGCGTTACCGAATCTCGCGGCGGCAAAGACATCATCGCCGCGCAGAAAACTGTATATAAACCCGGCGGAGAAAGCATCGCCCGCGCCGACCGTGTCGGCAACGGTAACAGCCGGCGGCTTATATGTCTCTGTTTTGCCGCCGCTGTAGACGGCGCAGCCGTCTTTGCCAAGCGTCACCAGAATATGTTCAACACCGTAACGCTTTGAAAGCGCGGCGGCAAAATCATCAATCGTCATATTGTTTCTGAACAATATTTCCGAAACTATCCCGCACTCTCCGTCATTGATTTTCACAATCGAAGCCTTGCCGAACGAATAATCAAGCACGTCTCTGTCATGGAAATTCATACGCAGATTGACATCAAAGAATCTATGTTTCGCGCCGCCCTCATTTATTACTCTCTGTATAGAAGCGCGGCTGACCGCGTTTTTTTGCGCCAGAGTGCCGTAACAGAGCATATCAAAGCCTTCGGCTTTTATGGCGGTAATAACGCTGTCGTCCGCTTCTATGAACTCATGGCTCGCGTCAGGCGGGATTGTATATTCGGGAGCGTGTTTATCTTTTAGCGTGACAACAGCGACACCGTTATCTCTTTTGCCGTCAACTTGAATATATTTCGTGTTTATGCCTTTTAGACGCGCCTGTTCGGCCGCCGCCGCGCCGCGCCTATCGCCGCCGACACGCGACAGGATATACGCCTCACAACCCAACGCTTGCGCGTGAACCGCAAGATTAAATGGCGCACCGCCTATTATTTCCTTGTCGGGAAACACATCCCACAATATTTCACCGATTGCGAGTATTTTAGACATTGATACATCTCCGTTCAATAAAATTGACCCCATTCATTTTGAGACTACTCTACTGTAACAATATGTTCTATACTTCCTGATAGTTTTTTAAGTTTTTTCGTAAAGAATGAAGGATATGCTTTCAGATTTTCTAGGTTGCTTATCGGAATCCAATTCATAAATTCTTTGCCGTCAGCACAATAACTTTTACAGTTTATTTTCTGTGTTCCTCTTGATTTCATCAAGAAATAAAGAGCTATTTCATGACAATCAAGTCCTTTCAACGAACCCACGCTATTTTCACGAAAGAAATTTTCGTGAATAAAAGCTAATCTGTCAATTTCGTATTTTACGCCTGTCTCCTCAAACACTTCGCGGATAATCGCTTCCTCAGCTGTTTCGCCGATATGTACACCGCCGCCGACAGAATAAAAGTAATCAACGGTTTCGTTGCTTGCCATTAAAACACAATCGTCTTCAATTATAATTGCCGCCGCACGATACCGAAACCATTTCTTATCGCTTGTAAAGCAACAGTCTATTTGTTCTTTATTTATCATTTTAGTTTCCTTCCATATAGTTTTAAGAGTGCCGTCAAAAAACGGCGTGCCGGGGTCGTCACGCCCTACGAGGGTACAGGATTTATTGTACAAAAGGGCGGGGATAAACCCCGCCCACGCAAATTACACAATTACGCCCTTGTGATTATTCTCATACCGAACCAGTTGGTTTTCGGGTCTTGCGAAGACGCGGCCTTACCCTCTCTGATCTCGTTGTTTTTCTCACCTCTAAGGGCACTCTCAACATTGACTTGCCGGAATGGACGACCCTGTCCCGAAAAATAGAGGATATGCCATGCGTTCGGTCCTTTGATAACTTCCATGTCGCCCGGTTTACGCGCCGGGTCAAAGAGCCAGTCTTTAAGCTCCGAATCTTCCTCGAACATATTGCTCCGCATTTCTCTGTAAAGACCGCCGCTGTAGCGTGTGCTTGTGTCATCGGTGTTATCTTTGACCGAATCTATAAATTTTTGCTCTCCGCCGTCAGAAAGAGTTCCCAATAATGCCCTCGCCCGCGTTTCCGCGTCATTCCATCCGGCATCGTTATCGCTTCTAACTCCGATAAGAATCTGCCGCAGAGTAACGGTCAAATCGTCTTCGACCGTGCGCCCGAGGAACATTACGCCGACAAAATCGCTGTCGTCATCAATAATGCCGAGGTCTCCGGCTCTGCGCGATTCGTCAAACAGCCAGTCGCCCACAGCGTCTTCGGTATACTCCCCGTTTTCAACAAGCGTAGAATCTTCATCGTGTGAGTAGTCGTGATCGCCGTGGTCGTGGTCGTGACCCGAATGGTCGTCCTCGTCCGCCAATTCGGCGGCAAGCTCGTTGAAGTTATCGGATGTCAGCTCGGGGTCATTGATAAGAGCCGCCACTGTGTCATAGGCGATTTTTGCCTCAAAGGTTATCTCGCCAATCGGCGAATCGACCATCGCGCTGAGTTCAAAATCCTCTCCGTATTCATCGGCCAACTCAAGATAATGACTGTCGCTTACATATTTACTCACCCTGAACTCACGGTAATCGACCTTGTCAAACAGCTTTTTGTTATTATTGTAATGGTCGTCTATCTCTTGCGCGGTAAAATCAAAACTCTCATAGAGCTGTGTCTCATAACGTGAAGCGAGAACTTGACGTTCCATGAACTTACGCAGATTTTTACCGTTAACGCCGCGTCCGTAAGTGTCACTGAGCAGCTTGTTAACGCTTACGCCCTGTATGTCCGCGCTGTTCTTAACGGTATTTTCAAAATCGTCAATCAGCTGTATATCTTCAGCCGTCAGAGAAATACCTTCCGCCTTCGCGCTCTCACTCCACAAGACGGTGCTTCTTATTCTGCTGAGGGTCATGTCCACAACGTAGTCATGCCACGATGAACCGTCCTCATACCACGACTCCTGCCTGTACAAAGGTACGGACGTATCAAGCATACCGTATTGCAGAAGCATATTGCCTAAGTCATTATAAAATTCTGTCAGACTGCTGTAATAGAAAAAGTTAAACTCTGCAACGGTTATTCTCTGCCCATCTGCGTTTACGGCTGTCATAAACTGCTGCGGCACGCCCTGCCCAATCAGAACAACGGCAATAAGTGAAATTACTAAAAATACGCATATTACCCTCACCAAATTGCGGAACATTACCGTGTTCAGGTCGCTTCCGGCTTTGTTAGCCGTTCCGCTCCCGGGTTGCTGCTGTTTTCTTCTAAGTTTCTCTCGTGAAGCGCTCATCTTTTATTAATCGTCCTTTCTGGTGTTAATGCCCAGTGCCATAGTAATGCCGATACATATAGCATCGCTGAGTTTATCCATCTCGGTATCGGAGAAATATCTCTGCCGACCGCCGGGCAAACGCTCATATAAAAGCCCTTTGTGCCGCTCTATCTGCTGTTTTATTCCATCGAGGAACTGCTCGGCGGCAACATCGTTCGGAACGGCACCCTTTCCGAACAACAGATAATCCGCAGTTATATTGAACATACCGCAGATAACCGCGATAGTTTCAATATCGGGCGTGCGCCTGTCCTGTTCATACATACCAACCGCGCTGGCGGACACACCCAAATGATCGGAGAGTTCCTTTTGGGTCAGTTTCGCGCCGCGCCTTAGCTCGCGTATTCTTTTCCCGATCACAATTAATACTCACCCCGATTATTCAGAGCTATTAGCTCTGAAGATAACAATAACTAACAAAACATATCACACAATCTGTGATATGTCAATGGTAAAGATGTCCAGAAAATAAAATCGTATTTTGTCGGTTTTGCACAATAAATGCTATATATCAAGTATTTTATACCCGAAGACATTTACAAGCCTTGTGTTTTTATAATTCTCCGGCGGTTTTTCATGCGAATAATTTTTGTGCTGATGCCCGTAAAAATGATATTTAGGCTGATATTTATCGAGAAGAGCGACATAACACTCAAAGCCCGTATGAAATAAATCTTTCCCGTCGCCAAGCCCGAACGCGGGCGCGTGCGTAAGTAAAATATCAACCCCGCCAAATCGCTTGACAGCAGAGCCGAGCTTTGATGTACAGCGCGACATCTGCTTCTCCGTATATTGGTGTATGCTGCTGTTTGGACTGCGGCATCCTCCGATTCCAAGTATTCTCAATCCGTTGACCGTTACAAGGCAGCGGTCAATATTCGTACATCCTTCGGGAGGGTCTTCTACAAAGGATTTGTCGTGGTTACCGGGAACATAAAAAAGCGGCGCGTTAACCATGGTTGCGAGAAACTCCAGATATGATTTCGACAAATCTCCGCAAGAGAGGATAAAATCTATATCCGAAAACACCTTTTTGTCGAAATAATCCCAAATATACGCGCTTTCCTGATCCGAAACCAACAGAACCCTCATAATAACACTCTCAGAACATATTAAGCCATAGCCGCATAGGCTGTATTGTCACGAGGAGGCGGCACTATGAAAAAACGCTGTATTGAAAGCCCGTACATAGAAAGCCCATATACTTTTCAGAGACTAAAGCATGAGCCGGATGTTATCGTGCATACTACGCGCGCGCTCTTGCCCTGTCTCCTGACGCGCCGATTGTACGCATACACTGCGATATCATGTCATCAGTATTCGCGCCCTGATAGGGAGTTACGCCCATTTTAATCTCAATTTCAAAGTCAAAGCAAGCGGCAACATCGTGCATTACTGCTTTTAGTATGCGCCTTGCGGCCGTTACCGATGTGCGCTTATCCGATTCGGCAAGCAGAAGCCCGTAACAATCGCCGCCGAGCCACGAAACATGGTCGATAAGGCGCACGCCTTTACTGATTATATAACCTATATATTTCATAACGTGTTTGCGGTGACTGTCATCGGTTATCCTGTCGGGTAAAATAACGTTGAACACCGCTATTGAAAACGGGCGGTCGTAGCGTCTCTGACGGTACACTTCGGGTAAGATGACCTTTTCAAGTCCCTTTTTATTCAAAAGACCTATAGTCAAATCGTGTGTGTCGCGATACTCGTCCCATTGGTTTATAAGCACGGCCTCTTCCTGTGTTGAAGCCATGGTTTTGAATTGTACAAGCAGTGGGGTAAGGTCGCGGTAACCCAGATAAACGCGCCAAATACCGTTTTCACAAACGGCGTACTTAGTAAATGAATACTCGTTTACGCGCCCGGTTCTAACGTCCTTTTCAGAGACACTGACAGTAAATTCCTCGGCGCGGTATTTGCTTGATTCCTCGGCTTTAAGCTCGGCATGACGGCGGAACAGCTCGATGTCGAAGCTGCCGATTTGATAAATCGCCGCCACAGACTCCTGCCACTCAACGTAACTGCCGTAGCTGAATCTCTGCTTGTCCAGTTCTGAGACAAGCTCAAAAGCCTCGCGGAATTTTTTCTCCGAAACTTTACTGAAGTAATTTTTAATGACCGTGTTGGCGGCGAGCGTTCCCATATCCTTCTTCGGGGGCGGGGGAGGCGCGGGAGGTGTGCGGTTTACGTAAACCACACGCTCGCGTACCTCAACGCGCGGAGGAGCGGCCGGGGCGCGTGTACCCAAGCGGCGCGTCCACTCCAAGTGGAACGCTCGCCTTTTGCCGCTGTCGGATAACACCTCATAGGCAATGTTAATATGTTTTATCTTCTCAGCGGCTTGCGCCGATGGGTTTACATCGGGATGATACTTCTTGCAGAGCCGCTTATACGCGCTCTGTATGACCTCTATTTCCGCATCGGGATGCACCTGTAACACACTATAATAATCTTGCCAACGCTCCAAAAAAACTCACCTTCCGACACAATAACTGTGAAACCGCCATAGCGATTCATACTGTATATTGTATAGCTTGTCCGATGTTATGTCAAGTGTAAACCGAAAAATTATTTACGAATTACAAAAAATTATTTAGGATTTGTTGCAAGGGACTAAAATTTGAAACATTTGTGTTGACACAGATGCGGGTGTGTGGTAATATGGATATAACAAGAGCGTGCCGGAAACCGACACGCCGCCATAAAGATTAAGCTAAGTAGCCGTCATCCTTTGGCTGGGGTGGGCGGCTACATTGCTTTTGGCGCGTATACACAGGACATAATGATAAGTATGAATAACCAGATGATAATACGCAATACCTGTTTTCCGCGATTTCCCATTGGCAAACCACCTCCTTCCTCCACACAGAATATGCGGGGAAGTGCGAACGGCGGCGTAGACGGCACCGACACCCTCTTGCAAGGCGTATTTTAGCATAATTCGGCGAAATTGTCAAACCGCCGTGCCATTCTATGAAATCCCCCTTGTCAAATACTGTTGTTTTTGATATTATTATGATAACAACACAGTGAAATTTACTTGGAAAGGTCGGGATACCATGGATCATGGACCAATGAAATTGCTGCTCATTGAGGACAGCGTTGACGAGTGCGTCAAGTATAAAGACTGCGCTAACAACAGAAAAGACATTATTTTCATTGCCATGACCGGTTCAAGTAACGAGGGATTGAGGTATGCCAAGACCAGATTGCCGGAGGGTATTATTCTGGACTTGGAACTGCACCATGGAGAAGGATTTGGCTTAGACTTTCTCGCGAAACTAAAAGACATCCACATCGGGCTGCGCCCCGTTATTGCCGTCACGACTAATATTCGCTCAGAGGTAGTGTATGATCGCGCTCATGATTTGGGTGCGGATTTGATTTTCTGGAAGAAACAGCATGGCTACAACCCTAGCATGGTAATTAACGCGCTCCTTGATTTGCGGGGGTCACGACTGCCAAGTACACGCGGAACGCTGGAAAGCGAATGCAACGAAGACCGGAAGAACCGTATAAATGAGCGCATTGACAGGGAACTGAATCTGATTGGTCTGCCCATACGCTTAAAGGGTCGGAAGTATATTCGAGAAGCTATTTTTAATATTGTTGAGGGCGAAGACCCGGCAAAGGCCCTTTACATAGCCGCGGAGAGCTTTAATGTTGGTTACAACGCTGTGTTCAGCGCGATGAAAGTCGTTATCGAAAGGGCATGGCAAACTACCAGTATTGACGATTTAGAGAAGTATTACACCGCCTGTTTCGACATTAACGAGGGCAATCCATACCCCACAGACTTTGTGTTTTACTATGGAAAGAAAATTCGTGACTCCATAGATTGAGCATATCGCGCTCAGGTTGAACTCCAAGTTTATTCCAGTAATTCCAAGCCGTACCGGGAAATTCCAAGCCGTCCCAGTGTTTGTTGAGAAAATTCAAGACCTCATACCAGGTGGATTCCATTATCCGCGTGGTATTATTTTGTCATATTAATAAAAAATATGATGAAAGGGAGAACATTGGTATGTGGGAATGGGTTCTGAGATTTTTGGGCATAGGCTATTAAATTAGTTCATCTATGTTTTACATAAATTACATCTCTGTTTTACATAAACGCAAGAAAACCCGTCATTATTGTCGGGTTTTTCTTGCTTTTTTGCTGTCTGTATGATAGTCTTATACGCGTTAAAAGGGAGGTGAACCCGATTTACATTTTTATGGTTGATGTTATCAGCACACTGGGAGTTCTGCTTTCCGGCTTTTATGTTTTCGGGAAAGCGGTTAAGTACCCCGCTCCTTTCAGCCATAAAATTATGTCTGTGCTATGGTGTTTATTATTAGCTTTTCTGTATGCCGCCAACCCGCTGTGGATTCCGATTCTGATTGTTCGTCCGATTCATTGTGTGCTATCTATAATGTTTATAATGATTCTGACAAAGATAAAATGGGATATGGTCGTTTCCGCGTATCTAGTGTCATTTGGAATTAGTTATGAACTGTATCTCATAGCGAAACTTATAATTGCTCTAGTTACCGCCCCTTTTGCAAGCAGTTTTCACGTGCCCGGCACACCCATTGATTATAATCAGCCTTTTTATATTTTTTGTTTTTCGCTTGTATTTGCGCTTCAACTCTTGCTTCCGTTTTTGTTTTTTCGTGTCAAGCGTTTCAAAAACGGTTTCCCATATCTATTCAAAGACGTTGCGGTTGTCATTTCATTGTTAACTACAGGAGCTGTTCTGGTCTTTGTTACAGGCATTCAAGTTCTTTACGAGAGCGATGATGTGTTCGCGATTAACTTCTTCTTCATTGGCGTTCTCACCGTTGGGGTCGGTGTAGTTATGTGGATAAGGAGACGGATAACAATGATGTACAAACTAAGAATAGCGGAGCGTAAAATCAAGCAGCTTGAAGACGCGAATGCCAAACTGAAACACGATAACGAACGGTTGGGGGAGATAAACGACACCCTGCTTGTTGCTAACCATAAGATTATTCACCGTCTGACGGCTTTGGAGAGCGGCAATGCCAACCCGGAGGATGTTAAGCGTCTGTCCGAGGAATACCATCTTGAGATTGATAAATTAACAAAAAAACCCTTGCCCTCTGCGGGCATAGAATCTCTCGATATGCTTTTCAGCATATTTGAAAAGGCGTTTACAAAGAGCAAGATAGACTTTTATCTTGAAGTTAACGGTGACATCCCGCATATGACGGAACATATAATCCCCAAAGGCAAACTGGAAACAATGGTCGGAGATCATCTGCAAGACGCGCTTAACGCCGTAAACGCGGGCGATAACCCATATCGCAGTGTTCGAGCGGCGATTGGCAGAGTTGGGGACTTCTGCGAGTTTTCGGTACACGACAGCGGTATACCGTTCGAGGTCGATACACTGTCACGGCTTGGCACGGAGCGTGTGACTACCCATAAAGACGGCAGCGGTATCGGTTTCATGACAACCTTTGAAACGATGCGGGAGTGCGGCGCGAGCTTGATAATCAGCGAAAATCCTCCGAGCGAAAAAACACATTCAAAATCTGTCACCATACGATTTGACGGCAAGAATCAGTACATAATCGAAACCCACCGACCCGATGACTTCCCGCCAAGCGACAGATATATAGTAAGACCGGTGATTTAATTTATAAACGTAATGTATAATTTGACAAGAAAAACACCCGCCGACTGAGGTCGGCACCCTCTTTACCGAAAGAGGGCAGGGTTAAATCGGCTTTCTTTGCCCTCTTTTGTAAAGAGGGTGGCTCCGCAGAGCCGGGTGTTTTTCTCGCCCGCAGGCGATAAAACAGAAATATATCAAATTAGATTGACGTGATATAGTAAGACCAAAGGCTTACGTTTTAGAGTGAAATGTGCTATACTGAACGCAACGGGAAATTATATTTCAATCGCGAGGAGCAACCGAAATGAATAATAAACTCAGCAATTTCAACGACTTTGTGCAAATTCTGCTCGCCACCGGGTTTTCACTCGGCGGCGGCAACGATGAGGGCATTTACGCAATCGTGAATTTCGGTTGGCAGGATGTGCCGTCAGGTTCGCCGATTGCTTGGCACACGGGCGACATTGAAACCGACCCGTGGGAGTGGCGGGTTCGCGTACTCAACGAGCGCGATGACATCGCTTATTCAAAGTGTTTCTTCAAGAAGTCCGGCTACATCATAAGGGAGTTTTACCCGTACTTTCTCGCGCTTCGGCGCGGCGGTCGCGGCTTAGATGACGAATACGCGGAGGGTTTGATTAGTCAGTACGCCAAACGGATTTATGATGTTATCCGCGAACACGGCGAGCTGCCGCTCCAAGAAATAAAGACTTACGGCGGGTTTGGGCGCGAGGATAAAAGTAAATTCGATTCCGCTCTTACAGAGCTTCAAATGCGCCTGTACCTAACGATTTGCGGGACGAGCCGCAAAATGAACGCCAAAGGTGAGGAATACGGTTGGAACTCAACGATGTTCTGCGCCACGGAGCGGTTTTGGGAAGGCACGGACGTGTTCGACCGTGCCGCGAAACTCGATGAAAGTGGTGCTTATGCCGTAATCCGTGAAAGGGTGTTGGAGTTGAACCCGAACGCCGAAGAGAAAAAAATCCGCAAATTCGCGTATGGGAGGTAAAGAAATGGCTCTAAAAGAAACACTTGAAACAGAAAGACTGATACTCCGACCTATTACCCTGAACGACTGTGAAGCTATCCAATCTTGGGTAAGTAATCCGGAAAACATACGCTATATGTCATTCGGACCGAATACGGAAGAAATGACGCGGGAGTTTGTTTCAACGTCTGTTAAGGCGGGCAGGGATTTTGCCATTGTATTAAAAGAGTCCGGGAAAGTAATCGGGACTTGTGGCGTATACTCTGACAGTGATAACGATACCGGAGAACTCGGGTGGATTCTGCACAAAGATTACTGGAAACGCGGTTATGGAACGGAACTCGGCGGGGAGCTTATTCGTTATGGTTTTGAAGATTTAGAGCTTCGCCGACTTACCGCGCCCTGCGCCTCTGTTAATTATGGCTCATACCGCGTTATGGAGCGCAATGGTATGCGCCGCGAAGCGTTGCACGTTAAAGCATTTTGGGCGCGGGTCGATAAGGAATGGGTGGACAAAGCTGTATACGCCATTCTCGCGGAAGAATATAAAACAGGGGGCAAATAAAATGCTCATCAACTCAAAAGACGCAGAGAAATCAGTCAAATTCTCAATAGTGATACCGATGTATAATGAAGAAGAAGTAATCGGCGAAACATATCGGCGCGTTAAGACCGTCATGGAAAACATAGGAGAATCATACGAGATGCTGTTCGTCAATGACGGCAGCAGTGACGGTACTATGGAGAAAGCTCGTGTACTCGCAGAAGCAGACCCAAAAATGAGAATTATTAGCTTATCCCGCAATTTCGGGCATCAAATCGCCGTGACGGCGGGCATGGATGCCGCTCTGGGAGAGGCTATTATAGTTATCGATGCCGATTTGCAAGACCCCCCGGAAGTGATACCGCAGATGATTGAAAAGTGGAAAGAGGGCTGGCAGATTGTCTATGGGAAACGCGAGAAGCGAAAAGGGGAGACATTGTTCAAAAAAGTCAGCGCGAAGCTCTTTTATAGGTTTATAAACTCCTTAACCGATATAGAAATACCGGTAGACACAGGGGATTTCCGTCTTATTGACAGACGTGTGTGCGATGCCATGAAAATACTTCCCGAGCGCAACAGATATGTTAGGGGATTGGTTACATGGACAGGATTCAGGCAAATCCCGGTAGAATACACAAGAGAAGAACGCTTTGCGGGCAAGACGAAATACTCGCTGAAGAAAATGCTGCGATTTGCGGCGGACGGAGTAACGTCATTTAGTATGCGCCCTCTCAAAATCGGGAATATCGTTGGAATTACTGCGATATTATCGTCTGTCGGAATAGGAGCATATCAGTTATATAGTAAGCTGATTATGGATAATTTCAATCAAATTGCGTGCTGGGCGGCATTAATATTGTTCGTTCAAGGCGTGATGATGCTGTGTATGGGCATACAGGGAGCATACTTAGCAAGAATATATGACGAGACAAAAGGCAGACCTTTATATATAGTAGGGGAGGTGATTAATTGAATAATAATGAACTTGTGGCTATGGCGGCGGCAATGTTGGATAAAGCGTATGTGCCGTACTCGAAATTTCCGGTCGGAGCTGCGATTTTGTGTGAAGACGGTTCGGTTTACTCTGGCTGTAACATAGAAAACGCGGCATACGGACCAACTATTTGCGCGGAACGCGCCGCGCTGTGCAGAGCGATATGCGAAGGAAACCATAAAATTGCAAAAGTTGCCGTGGTAGGCGAAACAGAAGATTATTGTTACCCCTGCGGTGTGTGCCGACAGACATTATACGAGTTTAATCCCAATATGAAAATAATCTGCGGTCGGCGTGACGGAAATATAGTCGAGCATTATCTGCATGAACTTCTTCCAAATGCTTTCGGCCCGCTTACATTAAACGACAAATAAATAAAAAATTGCAAACGCGAATTTGTAAGGTGCGGCTTCTATGCCGCACCGTTATTTTATGACATCGGTCGACACACGCGCATTTTTGCGTTTATTTTTGTCTTTTCGACAATCATGATGTGTACACAGCGCAACAACGAATAGAATTGTTGAGAATTATCAAATAGTAGAAATTGTCTCACAAATGAGAACAGATTTACATAATATTTTGTCGAATAATATTTACGATTTTATGTAAACTACATATAGTTATTATAAAAGTAAATTATGGCTATATATAGTAAAATGATGTTAATTATAGAACCGATAAACGCTTCCGAAAAATTATTGGAATATTTGAGAAAAATAAATTGCTTGCAAAGAGCGAAAAAATTTGTTATTATGTCGTGAGAGGTAATATTATGCGAAGGTTTTTCTGGAACGGAGAGAGCGAAGACGAAAGTGTAATCATTAAGGGTGATGAAGCGCGGCATATATCCAAGGTATTGAGGATTCAAGAAGGCGAACAAATAATCCTGTGCGATGGGCAATGCAATGACTTTATAGCGTCCGTTGAGCGCATCGAGAGTAATTCAGTAAACCTTAAACTGCTCGAAAGAGTTTTAGAAAACAATGAGCCTTCGTTAAACGCTACACTCTATTTGGCGTATACTAAAGGGGAGCGGTTGGACTATGCCGTGCAAAAATCCGTGGAGCTTGGCGCGGGTGAAATATGTTTATTTACGTGTAAAAGATGTATTACAAGCGGTAATGACAGAAAACTGGAGAGGTTAAATCGCATATCGGTTGAAGCCTCGAAACAGTCGAACAGAAGCAAATTGGTAAAAGTTACTGACGGCGGGTCATTTTCTGACGTATTGTTATCAGCGAAAGGGTTAAAATTATTTTGTTATGAGAATGAGACGGTCAGCATAAAAACGATAATGGGCGAATTGTCAAATGATGTGAGTATTATGTTTGGACCTGAGGGCGGCTTTGAGGATGAGGAAGCAAAACAGGCGATAGACGCGGGATGGAGAAGCGTTTCGTTGGGGAAGAGGATACTTAGAGCGGAGACCGCGCCCGTAGCCGCGCTTTCAATATTGATGTATCAAGAAATGTAGGAGGTAATGTTGTGAAGAAGCAACAGAATGACAAAATTCTCGCAAGAAAGCAAGACGAAGAGACAACAAATAGAATATTGATTGTATTCAGCTTTATATTGTTGATACTGCTGATGGTTATGTTTGTTGACAGGTATATGAGTTCCGCCGCTCCAAATCAAAACGCACTTGTTTTTTGCGTTGTGATGTCCGCCGTTTTTGCGGCTGTGGGCGTTGGAGTTATTATAACCGCGACTATTAAACGAGCAAAAAACACGGAAAGTCCGGCGTTCGGTCGGCTAATAACTCTCAGCGGGGTATCTCTCGCGGCGGCTCTGGCTATGCTTTCCATACGTGTATTTACGTACAGCTCGTTCACCGCACTGTATGTCGCGCTTCCCGTTACGGCATTTCTTTACATGATTTACCAGATATATCAGCGCGAGTTCTTTTACCAAACCATTATCACCGGATGCGCCGCGGGTACGCTTTACGCTTTCAGCCGCTGGCTTCATTACAAGCCGTGGCAGCCGATTGTTCACACCACATACTGTCTGGCAATCGCTCTGTTGTGTGCCGCGATTATTCTTACACTGCTGCTGAAAAAGCGGAACGGGTCGCTGTTCGGAATAAATTTGCTGCCGCGCAACGCTAACTACAGCCTTATGTTCGCAACAATAGGACTAATGCTGGCGGCAATCGCCGCCGTACTGTTGGTAACGGGTATTGCGTTTTGGATGATGATAGGCGTTTTCGGTTATTTGTTTGTGTTGGCGGTCTACTATACTATTAAACTAATATAGACCTTGCGGGCGGACGAACGACCGCCCCTACACAAAAAAACCGCGACATTAATCGGCATTTCAATAATTAAACATACAAAATAGATCGCAGGGGATTTCTCCCCTGCGATTTTGATGATGAATGAAAACCTTTTTGCTAAGTTGTTAAACTAAGATGTCAAAGGGGAAACATTATAATGTTTTTTTAGCTCTTAACCATTCGACCTATTGCGGTCACCGGTCTGAAGAACCGTTCATCATCACAGTTATAGTATGGCACGGATTTATTGTTTGATACGCGCATATGTTGTCCATAATTGGAATATAGTTCCAATAAGAAAGCGGGGATAAGATTATGCGTAAGAAGAAAAGGGACATAGAAGAAGGGAACATACTGCATCAAACACGCGAGCTGCTCGAGCAAATACGGCTGACGCGCTTGCAGTTTGATCAGGCACTGGAACCGGAACTTATTGAGGCATATGTATTTGAGTTAAACGCATTGCAGGCAAAATATAATTATTTTTTACGGCTCGCCCGCGAAATGGAGCTTGAACAGTCATATGCCGAATTTACACAACCACTGGAGGCGATTAAGAAATGAAAAGAAGGGGTACATTTATAAATATGATTCTGGGAATCGCCGGGCTTATGTCGGCAAATCTGTTCGGATTGGGACTTGGATTGACAGGGGTTAACATAATCGTGACGCTTGTGTTGGGTATACCCGGACTTGCGCTTCTAATGGGTGTCAGATGGCTGCTATAGGGGCGGATGGCAATCCGCCCACATTTTTCAACGGCGCGGTTAAAATACCGCGCCGTTCGTAACCCTGTAGGGGCGGCCGTTTCGTCTGCCTGCGGATGCTTAAGGAGATATTTTGATTATCAAAAATTTCCTTGACATATGTTATCTTATATGATAACATATAATTATGTAGGGGGGCGGTATGTTGGAATGGATAATCGAATACTATAAAAAAGATAACGGCGAAATTCCCGTTGAAGATTTCCTGTTGACACTAAATCCAAAGCTGCGCTCCAAAGCATACAGCGATATCATGTTGCTCAAACGACTTGGAATAAACATACGCGCTCCATATTCCACGCCGATAAAAGGTGATAAATACAAAGGCTTATTTGAGTTGCGGACGAAGTTCTCATCTGACATCACAAGAGTATTTTATTTTCTTTTTGATAAGAATAAATTTGTGTTGCTGCATGGGTTTGTCAAGAAAGCAAATAAACCGCCTGAGCGCGAGCTTAACCGGGCGTTAAGTTATAAATTGGATTATGAAAAGAGGTGTCAAGATGAGCAGGGCAGGAGCGAAATTTGAAGAAGTTCATGAAAGACTTATGAAAGACGAGGAATTTAAGTCGGAGTATGAGAAGCTAAAACCGCGCTATGAGCTAATCGCGCAAATCATTGACGCTAGAAGCCGGCTTGATATTACCCAAGAAGAATTGGCTCAACGGGTCGGCACACAGAAATCGAATATCTCTCGTTTTGAAAGCGGCTCGTATAATCCTTCACTGGATTTTATTACCAAAATTGCGAAGAGTTTAGGCAAGGAAATCCATATCTCGTTGAACTAAAAAAATCACCGCGCCGTTTGTCCGTAGGGGCGGCATATATGCCGCCCGCAGGAACGGACACCATGTATGGTGTCCCTACAAAAAACAACCCCGCCGAAATTTCGGCGGGGTTGCATATTTTACCGTTTATCCCCCGTAAGGTTTCGTGGTGTCAATCGTTATCACACCGTCAACAAGCGCGGGGAAGAAGTCAAACGTCTGCGCCAGTTCGCGCATTTTGAAGTAATTATTCCCGTCTATCAGATACGCGGTCAGTTCCGTCTCAACGCCGTCTATCAGTATCTTCATCTTATTAAGCGTTGCTTCCTTGCTTCCCTCACCCTTGGACTGCATTTCCGAGCCATTGGGTTCGTAGGCTGTATTTTTATATATGTTTATCGCGCCGTCAACTAGAGCGGCGTTAAACTGTACTCTTGTTCCGTTAAGTACAAACGCAACGTCACGGAGTTTGAAGTAGTTCTCATCGTTGATGTTATAAGCGTCAAACGCCACTTCTTTTCCGTCAACAAGCACTTTGTTGGCGGTCGGGGAGGTTGTGACTGTGGCTGCGGGAGTTGGTGCAGGTGCGGGGAGCGGCACGGCAGTCGCGGCAAATACGGACGGGTCTATGACCGACCATTTATCTCCAGCAAAATCCCCGTTTGTTTTCCCAGACATCGCCTCTGTTACATAAAGAAAACCATCGTCAGTCAAAATAAATCTAACCTCTGAACCGTCATATTCCCCGCCTAAAATGTTGTAGTTCCACCAAATTCCATTTATACCATCTACCTCCTCACTAGCAGTAAACGGGTCACTGCTAGAGAGGGTCTTAATCTCACCGTCTATTACCTTCACTGAACTCTCGTCCCAATCCAGTATAATATCTATGCAACGGTAACTGCCATATTCGATAAGTAACACGGCTTTTACTAGAATCGTACAAGCGTATTCGCCGTCTTCTTGCAATTTCACCTCAATGTCAAAGGTGTCGGCGGCAAGGGCGGGGACGGCGAGGAACGGAACGAACGCGAGTACAAGGGTCAACGCCAACGCGAGGGAAAGAATACGTTTTTTCATTCTCATTAACCACCTTTTCTAAAAATATGTCAAATTATATCACAACCGCAATAAAATGCAAATGTTTTTTGTAGGGGACGATGGCAATCTGCAAAATGCAAGATTAATTGCCCACC